>Ga0268288_10026_pt1 | contig 196306 bp, 164 predicted proteins | sample BraspS3V5C_FD_191349 | JGI IMG/M metagenome (GOLD analysis project Ga0268288, IMG submission 191349) | Soil microbial communities from Anza Borrego Desert, Southern California, United States - Bradyrhizobium sp. S3-V5C | ecosystem: Environmental > Terrestrial > Soil > Desert | place: USA... | reverse complement strand
CCATCGCCGCCTACAACAACACCCCGCGCAAATGCCTTGACTTCAAGACCCCGACAGAGGTCTTTGCTGCTCAAGTGTTGCACTTCGAGTGTGAATCCACCTCCCGGCCTTCGCCGGGACGACGGTGAATGTGGGGCACGGCCGGTGAATCACAACTTCGCATTCTCGCGACATGATTTGCCCGAGGTTTGCTTCTTGTCTCGCCCTCATCTCGAAGAGGGCGCAGGGAAAGCCGGGTGCCGATCGCACCCATGGGCCCCGTGCAAAAGGTAGAAAGCACGGGGGTAGGACCACAGGTGTAACCGGAAACAACCCGGCTTTCCCTGCGCGATGGGTTACGGCTTACTTCGTGCTCTCCCCGGCGAGACTTGGCTTTGTTGTCACCGTCTTCGCAACGCGCACCGCGCAATCGGAAAAGACACCTGCCACTGGGGCGTCAGGACCACACGACTTCACCGTCCGCTATCTGCCACGTTCGTCGATCCGTGACATCCGCGTCCACCGCATCTCGACCCGCGTTCGTGACGATCGCGAAGCGCCCCTCGATCGGGCGAGACCGGCAGACCATACACTGAGTTGCCCTACCGATAAACCGAAATATTTTCGACGCTGGGTCTTGACCCGTCGGGCAACTCAGTGATCGGCACTGAGGCTGCCATTGCGGAACGTATGCTTCCAAAGAAGCACGTGCGGTTGACCTCCCGGCAGGAACCGGGCGGCGGCGTGAAGTGTTGGTGTCCGGCATTATTGGATGTTTTGACACCAGCGAGAACCAACATGGCCAGAGCTGTGCGCCGGAAATTCCCGTGGTTGGCGCTCGTCGCAATTCTCGCGACTGCAACATGGGCGACGCTGCCCGCGAATCCTGCGCTGGCAGCCCGTGGCGGAGGTCACGGCGGCGGCGGATTCCATGGCGGCGGTGGCGGCGGTTTTCATGGTGGCGGAGGCGGTTTCCACGGCGGAGGCGGTTTCCGCGGCGGAGCGATGGGCGGCTTCAATGGCGGTGGTGGAGGCTTCCACGGCGGCGGGCTTCGCGCCGGTGGCTTTCATGGCGGAGGCTTTCACGGCGGCGGTTTCCATACCATTCATGCGGCACCGCATGCCGCCACCAGGATCGGGCGCGGCAGCGGCGCGCGGCAATTCCACGCCACCCACAATCCCGCCATCACCCACAACCCAGCCGCCGGCAATCCGGCGGTCTCGCACGGCGTAGCCGGGGGCCGCCACGCGCCTTTAGCCGCCGCGATGGGGCGCAACGCCCGCGCCGTCGGCCGCACCCTGTCCTCGCGTCCGATCGCAGCCGCCATGCACCGGCCCGGTGGCTTGCGCAGCCCGATGGCGCGCGCTGCGATCGTGACGGCCGCAGCGGGAGCTGCCTGGGGCCATCACCACGGCGGCTGGTGGTGGCACCATCCGCATGGCGGTTTCGGCTGGGTCGGTCCGGTGTTCTGGCCCTATGCCTATTATGATCTCTACGATTACGCCTGGTGGGGCGATGATTATGACCCGTATTTCTGGGACTATGGCTACGGCGATATCTATACCGGCCTGTTCGGCCCGTACGACTACGATGCCCTGAGCGGCTATGCCGATTACCTGCCGAGCCACCGCAGCGCGCGTCAGCCGGCGGCATCCGACAATTCAGCTCAGGCCGAGCCGACGACGCTCGCCGACATGTGCGGCAGCGACAGCCGCAACATCGCGGGCTTCCCGATCGACCAGTTCCGCGACGCGATCCAGCCCAATGCCGAACAGAGCACCGCACTCGACGAGCTCGCCAGCGCCTCGCAGACAGCATCCGAGACCATTCTCAACTCGTGCCCCAAGGACGTGCCGCTGACCGCCCCGAGCCGTCTTGCCGCCATGCAGCAGCGTCTCGAGGCCATGCGCACCGCTGTCGCCGGCCTGCAACCGGCGATGGACAAGTTCTATGGCCTGCTCAGCGACGACCAGAAGGCCAAGGTGACCGCGCTCGCAGCGGATCAGCAGCGTGCGCAACGCGGACGTTCGCCGCGCCAGGCCACCGCGGACACCGGCAGTTGCAGCACCGCGCAACCGGCCACCACGATCGGCTGGCCGGGCGACCTCATCGATCGCCAGGTGAAGCCGACCGATGCACAGCGCGTGAACCTCGATGCCCTGAAGGACGCCGCGACCAAGGCCGAGGATGGCTTGAAGTCGTCATGTCCGCCGAGCGATGCACGGACGCCGCCGGCGCGCCTCGCGGCCGTGCAGGCACGGCTCGACGCCATGCTCCAGGCGATCGGAACGGTGCGTCCGGCGCTCGACACGTTCTACAATTCGCTCAGCGACGAGCAGAAGGCCGCGTTCGACGCCATCGGCCCGGAGCAGGATGGCGGCAAGACGGCGATAGCCGCCGCAAGCGACGAGCCGGCGCGACACCATCACCACCGGCACCACCATCATTACGGGTTGAATGTGCCCGGCATGGTGTTCCGCATGATGGGCTTGTGAGGATTGCCGGCGCTTGGACAGGACGGGCATTGATTTGATTTGGGCCGCGGCAGAACTTCACCGCTCCCTTGGGAGAGAAGACCACGATAATTCATAAGCTGATTTCATAAGTCCATGCGAATTCATCCATCTAATCGCATGGCGGGCCGTTTCATATAACAAGCCTCGCAAACGGCGATCGCCGCGATCCGCTCGCAGCATGATGGCTCCCCCGAAGAAGGACTCCCGCTCACCCGAAGGTCGAGCGTAAATCAGCATGAAGCAGAATGATCCATCACGCGGCAAGGTCAGCCGCCCGGACGACGACGCCCGATCGGCCGCGGCGCTGCTGCCGATCATGGCCGTCGTCTTCATCGCGTATCTGGTGATCGGCCTCGCGATGCCGGTACTGCCGATCTATGTCCATCTCGACCTCGGCCTCAGTACGTTCGTGGTCGGACTCGTCTCCGGCAGCCAGTTTGTGGCCTCGTTCTTTTCGCGGGTTTGGGCCGGGCATCACGCCGACACCAGAGGGCACAGGCACGCCGTCGTCACCGGGCTTCTGATCGCCGCAACCTCCGGGCTGCTCTATCTCGCTTCGCTTCCGTTCGTGGCGCATCATCCCGTCATCTCGATCGGCATCGTCATGCTCGGCCGCGCCGTGCTCGGCGTCGCGGAAAGCCTGATTGTCACGGGCGCTCTTAGCTGGGGGCTTGCGCTGATGGGTCCGCGGAATACCGGTGCGGTCATGTCCTGGGTCGGCACCTCGCTCTATGCGGCGTTCGCGGTCGGCGCGCCGGCCGGCACTGCGCTCTATGCGGCTTGCGGCTTTGCCGCGATCGCGCTTGCGGCGACGTTGATCCCGCTCGCCGTGCTGCCGCTGGTCGCATCCGTGAGCGTTGCGCCAGTGATGCCCCATGCTCCGGCTGGCCTGATCAAGGTCGCCCGAGCGGTGTGGCTGCCGGGACTTGGCGTCGCCCTCAGCGGAGTTGGCTTCGGAGCCATCATCACGTTCATCGGGCTGTTGTTCGCCCAGCGCGGCTGGGCTCCGGCATGGCCCGCTTTCACGGTATTGAGTGTTGCCTTCATCGCCGGACGCGCGCTGTTCGGACATCTGCCAGATCGAATCGGCGGCGCGAAGGTTGCGTTGGCTTGCATTCTGATCGAAGCCGTGGGCCAGGCACTGATCTGGCTAGCACCGTCATCTGCGGTGGCCTTGCTGGGCGTGACCGTCAGCGGATTCGGCTACTCCCTCGTCTATCCCGGACTTGGGGTTGAGGCGATCAGGCGCGCGCCACCACAGAGCCGTGGTCTCGCGATGGGCGCCTATACGGTTTGCCTCGATCTCTCCCTGGGCCTTGCAAGTCCGGCACTCGGATTGGTCGCGGGCCGAGGATTGGGCTCGGTTTATCTCGCCAGCACGCTGATCGTTCTTGGCAGCGGGCTCATCGCGCTGCACCTGCTGAACGCGGCAGCGCCAAGGCAGGACGACGCCCCTATCGAATGTTCACGACAGGAGATCCCCCGTGAAGCTTCAAACCGCGGCCATCGCAGCGCTCTCGCTGATGTCGGTGGCATCAACGGACGCAAAGGAGACCGCCATGACAGGATCAAGGCCGATGCTGAACTATGAAGACGTGCGCGCAGTCGCGCCTGCACTCGAAGCTTACACCAAAAACCGCCTGCTCGGCGACGTCTGGAAGCGCCCTGGCCTTGCACTGCGTGACCGCAGCATCGTCACGCTATCAGCCCTGATCGCACGCAACCAGACCATCGAGCTGCCATATCATCTCGATCTGGCACTCGACAACGGCGTCAAGCCGCGCGAAATCGCGGAGATCATCACGCACCTCGCCTTTTACACCGGCTGGGGGAATGCAATGGCGGCGGTGGCCGTAGCGAAAGACGTTTTTGCCGCCCGCAACATTGGCGCAGCAGAGCTTCCTGCGGTCTCCGTGACTTTGCTTCCGATCAACGAAACTGCCGAAGCGCAGCGCGCAATGTTCGTCGAGGAGCAGTTCGGCGAATCCTTTCCGGGTGTCGTACAATACACGACCGACGTGCTGTTCCGCGACCTGTGGCTACGCCCTGACCTTGCACCACGGGATCGCAGCCTCGTTACCATCTGCGCCCTGATCGCCAACGGGCAGACCGCGCAGCTGACTCCGCACCTCAACCGGGCGATGGATAACGGGCTGACCCAGACGGAGGCCTCGGAGGCGATCACGCATCTGGCCTTCTATGTCGGCTGGCCGAACGTTTTCTCAGCCATGCCCGTCGCGAAGGAGGTCTTCGCAAAACGCCCTCGCTAGGCGCCTGCATACGCACTGGTTTCAATCAAGAATTCTCCGGAATTAGAGCAAGGCAAAAACCGAGCAAGGACCCGTCATGCACATCACGTTTGAAAATCAGGTTGCCCTCGTTACCGGCGCCGCATCCGGACTTGGCCTTGCGACGGCGAAGGCCTTCGCCAACTCGGGCGCATCGGTGGTACTCGCCGACGCAAACGGCGAAGCCGCGCGCTTTGCGTCCGAAGAATTATCAGCCCAAGGGCACCGGACCCTGGCGATCACATGCGACGTTGCTGACGATGCGCAGGTGGAAGCGATGGTGGAGCGGACCGTCGCCACCTTCGGGCGGCTTGATGCAGCCTACAACAACGCCGGCGTTCAGAATGTCATCGCCGAAGCCGCCGACGCGTCGCGCGACGACTTTGATCGCGTGATGGGCGTCAATCTCCGCGGCGTGTGGAGCTGCATGAAGTTCGAGCTGCGCCAGATGCTCAAGCAGGGCAATGGCGCCATTGTCAACTGCTCGTCAATCGGAGGATTGGTTGGTGGCGCCAAGCGTGGGACCTACCAGGCGTCGAAGCATGGCGTGCTTGGCCTCACCAAGAGCGCGGCGCTGGACTATGCCGCACGGGGTATCCGGATCAACGCCGTATGTCCTGGTATCATCCACACCGCGATGCTCGACAAGATGATGCAGACCCAGGCCGACGCACTCGACGCGATGCTGAAAGACGTACCGATCGGCCGGCTTGGCCGGCCCGAAGAGATCGCAAATGCGGTGCTCTGGCTTTGCAGCCCCGCGGCAAGCCTGATGGTCGGTCATGCGCTGACGGTTGACGGCGGTTATACGATACGCTGAAGCGGATTGCGGCGGCATCTGCTCACATCTCGACGTCGGGAGGAGACAAATCTCCAACTCCCGACCGGCTCGGGCTGGCGCGTTAATCACGGTGCCGCAAGGCCTCGACGAGCAGCGCGAACGCAGCGGACGGCTGGCGCCGGCTCGGGTAGTAGAGGTGGTAGCCCGGAAAGGAAGGACACCAATCCTCAAGCACCCGCTTGAGACGTCCCTTGTTGATCAGGGGCTGAACCAGGCCCTCGGGCAGATAGGTCAGACCCAACCCTGCGAGCGCGGCACCAAGCATCTGGGTCGTGGTATTGAAGAACAACTGGCCTTCGACCCGGACTTTGACCTCACGCGCGCCTTTCTCGAATTCCCAGGCGTATAGTCCGCCATGGGTCGGCAGGCGCAGGTTGATGCAATTGTGCTCGACCAGTTCCTGCGGCCGCTTCGGCTCCTGCCGATTGCGAAAGTAGGCGGGCGCCCCAACCACCGCCATGCGCGCGTCAGGGCCGATGCGTACCGCAATCATGTCCTTTGCGACCTGCTCACCATCACGTACACCGGCATCGAAGCGTTGAGTGACGATATCGGTCAGCCCGTAATCGCAGATGATCTCGACCTTGATATCCGGATACGTCCGCAGGAGCTTTGTGAGCTTCGGCAGCAGCACCGCATTGGTGGCATACTCGGTGGCGGTGATGCGGATGGTGCCCGAGGGTTTTTCACTGAGTTCGCTCAAGGCGGCGAGTTCGGTCGCGATTTCCTCGAGCCGCGGGCCGACGTTGCGCAACAGCCGTTCGCCCGCCGCCGTCGGCGAGACGTTGCGCGTGGTTCGCGTCAACAGGCGCAGCTTGAGACGCGCCTCCAGCTCCTTGATGGTGTAACTGAGCGCGGACTGTGAAACGCCAAGTTTGGCGGCCGCCCTGGTGAAGCTGCCTTCGCGGGCGACGATCACGAAGGCGGAGAGATCATCGAGATTGCCGCGCTGCATTTATCGATCCCGTTTCTAAGTTCATGCCGATTATAGCGGCTAGTCGCCATGGCCGCATACGCTAAATCGATCACCACCGGCGGCCCGATCCTGAGGTCAGCCCAGTTCGGCATGGATCGATCGTACTGATGGCTCCCAATGGCAAGAACCGCCGTGCGCCGAGCATGCTGCATGCGATGACACGACGTGGCCTGCTCAGGACGGCGGCCGGCGTTGCTCTGGCGAACGCGCATCGGAGCCTGGCCAGGACCCCAGCCGCGCAGGACTTGGTGGCGAGAAAGGACAGCACTATGCAGATCACACGAAACGGCTCCCGGCCCTCCGGCAAAGGCCCCGAGGCCTGGTTCAGCGGCACGGTTCGCGTGGACCCGCTGTTCCAGGTCGGTGAACCGACGCGCCTTAGCGGCGGCCACGTGACGTTCGAGCCCGGCGCTCGCACCAGATGGCACACCCATCCGCTGGGCCAGACCCTCGTCGTCACGTCCGGTCTTGGCTGGGTGCAGTGCCAAGGTGGCCCGGTTGAAAACATCGGCCCCGGCGACATCGTCTGGTTTCCGCCCGGTGAAAAACACTGGCACGGCGCGACGGCGACCACCGCGATGACGCATATCGCGGTCACGGAATCGCTCGACGGCAAGAATGTCGACTGGCTGGAAGTGGTCAGCGACGAGCAGTATCGCAAGTGATCCGGAGAGCGTGACGGCGGGCACAGCACGATTGCGCCCGTGCCCACCTCGCGAACGCCTTCACAGCAGCCTGCGCTGCGCCAGGTTCTTCATCAGCGCACCGAGGCCGAAGGTCCAGGGCTCGCATTCGTCACTGCCCCGCATCCGGTTAACCAGCTTGCCGAGCTGGGGGGCGGCGATGGTGACGATATCGTCGCGCTTGTGGGTGAAACCCTCGCCCTTGGCGTCGCGATCCTTCACCGGCGCGAACATCGTGCCGAGGAACAGCGCAAAGCCGTCGGGATATTGATGCACGGCGCCGATGGTCTGCGCGACCAGGTCGGTCGGGTCGCGGCTGATCTTGCTGATCGAGGAATGGCCCTCGAGCAGGAAGCCGTCGGTGCCCTGCACGGTCAGGCCAACATCCATCTTCCTGACGTCGTCGAGCGAGAAGGTCTGATCGAACAACCGCAGCAGCGGGCCGATCGCGCAGGAGGCGTTGTTGTCCTTGGCCTTCGACAGCAACAGCGCCGAGCGGCCCTCGAAGTCGCGCAGATTGACGTCGTTGCCGAGGGCTGCGCCCACGATCTTGCCGCGGCCGGAGACGATGAGCACGACCTCCGGCTCCGGGTTGTTCCAGGTCGACTTCGGATGCAGCCCGGCATCCATGCCGGTGCCGACCGACGACAGCGTCGGCGCCTTGGTGAACACCTCGGCGTCGGGGCCGATGCCGACCTCGAGATACTGGCTCCAGGCGTTCTGATCGATCAGCACCTGTTTCAGCTTCATCGCCTGCTCGGAGCCGGGCTTCAGCTTGGAGAGATCGTCGCCGACCAGGCGCACCACCTCCTTGCGGATCGCGTCCGCCGAGGACGGGTTGCCGCGCGCCCGCTCCTCGATCACCCGCTCCAGCATCGAGATCGCGAAGGTGACACCGGCGGCCTTCAGCACCTGGAGATCGACCGGCGCGAGCAGATGCGGCTTGGTCGTGTCACGGTGGTCCGGCGGCGTGTTGGCGAGGATGGTTTCGAGGTCGCCGATCCGCACGCCGGGCACGGCGCGCAGCGCGGCCGCCGGATCAGCTTCCTCGCACAGCGCGCTCACCGTGGGAAAGCGCGCGGTGACGTCGAACACGCCATCGGCCCGCACCGCGGCCACGGCCGGGCCGCCGGCCTGCGGCAGCCAGACCCGCCCGACCAGCGTGCCGGCGGTCGCGTCCGCCGGCAGGACGTCCTTGGGTGTGAGCGAAATCATCGGCGTAGCTCCCGTTTTTGATCTTGTGATCGCTTGTTAGCACAGTCTCGCGGCCTGCGTGAAACAGCGGTCATGCCATTGTCATAGAGGGGTAACATCACCCGTCAATGCTCCCGCCGATCCAGCTAACACACTGAAAGACGGACATTCATGACCGCCTCCGACCTCACCGACGAAGCCTCTCGAGATGCAGCCTTGCGGGAGGAAGCCTTGCGCGAGGAAGCCTCGCACGAGGAAGCCTTGCGCGCCCGCATCCACCAGGAGATGGCCGACAGCCTCGACGAGGAACTCGAGCTCGAACTCGATGACATCAGGCTCGACCAACTCGAGCATGACGGCGGCGGCGAGCCGTCGATCGATCGCAAGTTCTACTTCCGCGAATTGCTGCGGTTGCAGGGCGAGCTGGTCAAGCTACAGGACTGGGTGCAGCACGAGAAGAAGAAGGTCGTCGTGCTGTTCGAAGGCCGCGATTCCGCCGGCAAGGGCGGCGTCATCAAGCGCATCACCCAGCGGCTCAACCCGCGGGTCTGCCGGATCGCGGCGCTGCCGGCGCCGAGCGAGCGCGAGCGCACGCAATGGTACTTCCAGCGCTATGTCTCGCATCTGCCGGCCGGCGGCGAGATCGTGCTGTTCGACCGCAGCTGGTACAACCGCGCCGGCGTCGAGAAGGTGATGGGGTTCTGTACCGACGAGCAGTATGAGGAATTCTTCAAGTCGGTGCCGGAATTCGAGCGCATGCTGATCCGCTCCGGCACCATCCTGCTGAAATACTGGTTCTCGATCACCGACGAGGAACAGGCCTTCCGCTTCTCGATGCGGATCCAGGATCCGCTGAAGCAGTGGAAGCTGAGCCCGATGGACGTCGAGGCGCGGACCCGCTGGGAGCTCTACACCAAGGCCAAGGAGACGATGCTGGAGCGGACCCACCTGCCGGACTCGCCGTGGTGGATCGTCGATGCCGTCGACAAGAAGCGCGCCCGGCTCAACTGCATCTCGCATCTGCTGAGCCAGATTCCGTATCAGCAGGTCTCCCACCAACCGGTGGTGCTGCCGCCTCGGGTGCGCAACCCCGACTATCACCGCGGCCCGATCCCGCCGGAGATGTACGTGCCGGGACGGTATTGATTCTGATCGCTTCCCCTCTCCCCGTTCTTACGGGGAGAGGGTCAGGGTGAGGGGCTCTTTCCGCGCATATGGTGCGCATCGAGCTTGCGGAGGCTCCCCCTCACCCGGATTGCATCGTACGATGCAATCCGACCTCTCCCCGCAGGCGGGGCGAGGTGAGAGACGTCTGCCCTCGCACCCTATCGCCTACCAATGGTGCAGGCGCACGCCCTTGCTGGCTCCGGATACCGACGCTAGGCTTCCCGATCTGGTGCAGGGAGGCCCGCTTGACTCAATCCGATGACGTGAAGATGTCCGAAGATCGCCGCGACGCGCTGCGCTATGCGCTCGGGATCGGTAGCGGCGCGGCGCTCGCGGCCGCGATGGCAACGCCGGCCGCGGCGCAGGCGCAAGCCGACAACACGCTGGATCGCATCCGCGCCAACAAGGTGCTGCGGATCGCGGTGCTGCCTGGCGAGTTGCCCTATTTCAACAAGGACCTCGCCACCGGCACCTGGTCCGGCTTCTCGATCGAGATGGCCAACGACCTCGCCAAGCTGCTCGACGTCAAGCTGGAGTATGTCGAATCGACCTATGGCAATTCGATCCTGGATTTGCAGGCCAACAAGATCGATCTCGGCTTCGCGCTCAACCCGACGCCGCAGCGCGCCCTGGTGGTCGATTTCACCAACCTGGTGTTCCCGCATCCGTTCGGCGCGATGCTGAAGAAGGGGCTGGAGGCCAAGACCTGGGCCGACATCAACAAGCCGGAGGTCAAGATCGCGGTCGACGTCGGCTCGGCCAACGAGGCGGTGGCGCGGCGCTTTGCGCCGAACGCCACCATCAAGTCGCTGAAGTCGCGCGACGAGGTGATGCTGGAGATGTCGTCGGGCCGCGTCGATTGCGTGGTCAACGCGCTGGTGCTCGGGCTGACCGCGATCGCCAAGAACCCGAACCTCGGCACCTACAAGGTCCTGACTTCACCGTCGGTGACGATCGCGAGCGGCACGGCGGTGCGGCGCGAGCAGGACAAGCGCTGGCGCGATTTCCTCTCGGTGTGGATCGACTACAACCGCGGCATTGGCCAGATGCGCGAATGGTTCGTCAAGGGCCTCGGACTTGCCGGCGTCAAGCCGGAAGACGTGCCGGTGGAGCTGAATATCTGAGGATTTGCTCTTGCTCGGTCTGAGCCCCGCCTCTCACCTCTCCCTCCGGGAGAGGTGAGAAAGATCACACCTTGTCATACGTCAGGCCGCGCTCCAGCCGCCGCGCCACCAGCGTCGACGGGAACAGGATCGCAAAATAGATCAGCGCCACGATGGTGTAGACCTCGAGCGGCCGATAGGTGTCGGCGTTGATCAGCGTCGCGTTGTAGACCAGATCGGGCACTGCGATGATCGAGACCAGCGAGGTGTTCTTGAGCTGCGTCACCGACTGGTTGACATAGGGCGCCATCATCGGCTTCAGCGCCTGCGGCAGGATCACGAGCCGCATCAGCCGCCAGCCGCGAAAGCCGAGCGCCTTCGCAGCATCCCACTGCCCGACCGGCACGCTCTCGATCGAGCCGCGCACGATCTCGGCATAGAACGCGCCGCCATAGAGCGACAGCACGCTGACCGCTGCGACATGGGCCGGGATGTTGACGCCGATCACCACCGGAAACGCGTAGTAGAACCAGATGATCTGCACCAGCAGCGGCGTGCAGCGGAACAATTCGATATAGGCGACCAGGAGCCAGTCGATCACCGGGATCCGCCGCAGCCGCAGCATGCCGACGATCAGGCCGATCAGGGTCCCGAGGATGATGGTGCCGATCGTGTAGGCGATGGTCCAGCCGAGCCCGAGCCAGAACAGATGGCTGTATTTGGCGAGGATCCCGAAATCCCAGACGTAGTTCATCCTGCCCCTCGGCTGCCGCGTGTCTCGTGCTCACCCTGCGGCCCCAGCATCGCAGGCGGCCCCGCGCGTGTCACGCGCTATGCCGGCACGACGACGCCGACCATGGCGCCCTCACATCAGGGTCAGCCCGCCATCGACCGGCAGCGTCGCGCCGGTGACATGGGCAGCGTCCGGCGACAGCAGGAATGCGACGACGGCGGCGACTTCGTCGGGCTCGGCCAGCCGCTGCATCGGATTGGCCTTCGCGACACGGTCCCAGGTCGCGGTATCGAGCGCGCCGAGCAGGCCGGGATCCTTGCGCGTATAGCCGGGCATCACGGCGTTGGCGGTCGAGCCGGATGCCGCAAGCTCGATCGCAAGCGATTTCACCAGCACTTCGAGCGCGGCCTTCGCCGCCGCCGATCCGGGATAGGTCGCGCCGGGCACGAAACGATGCGGGCCGAAACTGGAGACCGCGACGACGCGGCCTTGCGCGCTGCGCGTGAGGTCGGACAGCGCGGCCGCCGTGATCTCGTGGAATGCCGCCGCCATCACGGCAAAGGCGCGCTCCAGCGCCTCGCGCGGCAATTGCGCGAATTCGCGCCGATCGGCGAAGCCCGCGGCGTGCACGATGGCATCGATCGGCCCGAACGCGGCGCGCGTCGCCTCGACCAGCACGGCGCCCGCCCCCGGCCTGGCAAGATCGCCGGTCTTGATCTCGACCCTGGCGCCCTTGCCCCGGCACTGCTCCGCGACCGCATTCAACCGCGCAAGGCCGGCGGCCTCGGCGCCCTGGCCGTGCAGCATCAGCGCTTGATCGGGGCCGGCAAGCCGGCGCGCGACCGCGGCGCCGATGCCGGAACCACCGCCTGTGACGATTGAAACGCGCATCTGGTGCGTGCTGCCGGTGCGATGAGGAACAGCGAACTATAGGTTCGGTGCCGCGAAATGCAAATCGCGCGCCGCCGTCAGCCTACGGCCAAAATCAGCGCCACGGCTCGACCAGGATCTTGGTGTGCGCCTCGGGATTGGCGAGATCGGCGAACGCCTGCGCGACGCCGTCGATACCGACGCGGCCGGTGACGAGCGAAGCGGCATCGACCTGGCCTTCCGCGATCAGGCGCAGCGAATAGGCAAATTCCTCCGGCGTATAGCCGAGCACGTACTGGACGTTGAGTTCCTTGATGATGCCGAGCATCGGCTCCGACTTGTCGGTCTCCATGCAGACACCGACCACGACGACGCGGGCGCTGCGCGGCGCGCCCTCGAACACCTGCTGCAACACGCCGGGCACGCCGACGCATTCGAAGATCAGCGCGGGCTTTAGCGGCGGCAGCAACGCCTGCAACGGCGGCCGCGCCGCCTTCTCCGCCTCGCTCATCTGGGCATGCTCGGCCCAGCTCGCATAGGGCTGCGTCTTGGCCGGATCGACCACGACATCGGCGCCCATCTTCTCGGCGAGCAGCCGCCGCGCCGGCGAATAATCGGCGGCGACGATCGGGCCGAGCCCCCTGATCTTCAGCGCCGCGATCACCGCGAGGCCCACGGGTCCACAGCCGATCACCAGCGGCACCTCGCCGCCCTGGATGTTGGCCATCGCCACCGCGTGCACGCCGACCGCCAGCGGCTCGGTGAGCGCGGCGTGCTCGGCGGAGAGCCCATTCGGCACTTCGAGCAGCAGCGGTTCGCTGAGAACCATCTGTTCGGCATAGGCGCCGACGTAGTCGTTGGAATAGCCGATGCCCTTCGGGCCTTCCGGCGTCAGCAGCGCCGGCAGCGAGCAGACGCGCGTGCCGGGCTTCAGCTTGCGGGTGGTGCCCGGGCCGTAATCGAGCACCTCACAGCAGAACTCGTGGCCGAACACCACGTCGCGCGACAGATCCATCGGCGTACGGCCGGGCAGGAACTTGCTCAGCTCCACCATGCGGTGGGCATGCTTGCGCGCGTGCAGATCGGAGCCGCAGATGCCGCAGGCGAGCGTTTTGACCAGCACCTGGCCGGCACCCGGCTTCGGTTCGGGCATCTGGTCCACGACAATCTCGCCATTCCTGAAGATCGCTGCGCGCATATTCCCTCCCGCGTGGGTTTCGCCCCACTCATTTTGATGCGTATTTCGTCTCGCGAAATGCACCATCGCGGATCAAATCCGCGGCAGGCTTTCGTCAAGACGCTATAGCACGGAGGGTCACCACGTGTAGCGCATAACACCCTTGCCGGCGTAGGACCGGGTGACGCTGGAGAACTCGCCTTCGAAGGTCGTCCCCACCGACCAGCCATTGCGCCAGCGCATTTCGAGCGAGGCAGTGGTCAGCGCGGCCTCGCTGGCCTGTGCCGCGCCGTTGACCACGAAGGCCGCACCGGGCAGCGTCTGGAACACGGCAGCAGCGCTGCGCTCCGGGTTGAAGTCATGTGCCCAGGCGAAGCGGCCGCGCAGCGTCAAGAGACCGCCATCGGCCGCGAACGATGTGTCGGTGCGCAGGCCGAGTTCGCTGCGAACGTCGGTAACGCTCTTGGCCGCATAGTTCAGCGCGAAGGTGCCGGCACCGGAGACCACGCTCTCCGCATAGGCCGGCAACTCGAAGCTGGTGAACTGGGCGGCCGCGTAAGGCGTCAGCCCCATCCATGGCGTCGCGGTGCGATAGCCACCCTCGAGCCGGCCCGACCACGCATTGGCATTGAAATTGGCGCGCAGATGATCGGTGCCCGCGGCGGTGACGACGCGGTCGGTGGTGATGTCCTGCCAGCCATAGGCCAGCGCCGCGCTGAGATAGGCGGCGCCGATGTTGTGGCGCAGGAAGGCGCCGGCCTGGAACAGGTCCGAGCGGCCCCAGCCGAGACCGCCGGTGCCGAAGCTGGTGCCGCCGCCGGCCAGCGCGAAGCCGGCGATCGTGTTCGGCGAGAAGCGGTAGTCGGCACCGACCGACGTGCCATAGACGCTGCTCGTGGTGTTGTTCGATCCCAGCATGGCGTTGCCGCTGGTGCTTTGCGAGCCGCCATAGCCTGCCGCCCAGATGCTCCAGCGCCGGTCGAAGTCGATCTGTTGCCGTGGCGCCTTGGCATCGATCGCGGCCAGTGCGTCGCGCGGCTCGGTATTTCGCGCCGCATAGGCAAGCGTTGCCCTCTCCTCGGCGAACGGCACTGCGCCTGCGCCCGTGCCGCCATCGCGGCCGGCAACGAATGGATCGGTCAGCAATCCCATGAACTGGTTCATCGCGCCGAACGTGGTCTGCTGCGATCCTGTCGCGCCCTCGCCCGAAAGCTGCGACAGGCCAGTCGCGGAACGGCCGGCAAAGCCGGCGTTGATGCCGCCATTGGTGTCGAAGAAGTTCTGCAACACGGTCGCGACCGCCTTCTGGTTGGCATTGAGGTCGGTGCGGCTGGTGTAGTCGAGCGCGAAGTTCAGGTAGGCGTGGCCGGCCTCGTAGCTGAGGCTCGTCACGAATCCCGCTGGCGTGCCTAGTGTATCAACGCCGGTAAAGGTGCCGCTACGGCCGCCAGCCGCCGACAGGATGGTGTATTGCTTCGCGACCGTGCTGTTGGCGGCGATGCTGACGCCGACCGATCCGGCGAGCGCGGCGCCGCCGGTGACGTTGACCGAGGTCGCGGCATTCGAACTGAGCTGGACGAGATACAGTGCGCCCGACTGGAAGGCGAGATTGCCTGCCACCGTCATCGCTGAGCCCGTCGTGCCGCTGCCGGGAGCAAGGATACCGCCGCTCGCGATCGTGGTGCTACCGACGGTGCCGACGCCTACCAACGCCCCGCCGGCATTCACCATGGTGAGGCTCGACGAAGCGATCGAGCCGTCGACCTGGAGGATGCCGCCGTTGACTGTCGTGGTGCCGGTATAGCTGTTGGTGCCCGACAGGGTCAGCGTGCCGCTCCCGGTCTTCTCCAGGCTGCCGGGGCCAGCCGGGGCACAGCCGCAGGGATCGACATCGGCGATCACGCCGCGGACCATCGTCGAGAGGTTGTTGCCACCGACCACGAGCGTGTTGCCGCCGCCGATATAGTAGGTGCCTGAGCCGGCGATCGAGCCGGCCGTGATCCGGCCATCACCGTTCGCACCGAGACTGCCGGCGAACGAGACGAACCCGGTGTCATTCGTGATGAACTGCGCGTTGCCGCCGGTCGAATTGCCGTAGAAGACCGTCGAACCACCGGAATTGGTGATGATGACGGCGCTGCCGGCGGTTGCATGGCCTTGAAACCACGCCTGACCGCCGTCGTTGTTGGTGATGACGGCGTTGCCGGCGGTCGTGGTATCGATCGCACAACACCCGCCGAACACGGTTTGGCCGCCAGAATTGTTGGTGATTGTCGCTCCGGCGGCCGACGACTGATCGTAAAATGTCGTGCTGCTATAGGAGCGATTGATGATGGTGGCAGTTCCGGCATTGGTCGACGCGGCAAAAATCGTGATTGCGCTGGTGTTGTCGATCGTCGCATTACCTGCGGTGCTGGTGTCCGTACCCCCATACGTTCCAAACCGCGTGCTGCCGAAAATAATCTGCGTGATCTTGGCGTTGCCGGCGCTGCTCGCGCCGAGAAATGCGAGGCTGGACTGATTGGTGATCGCCATCGCACCCGCGATCGTCGCGCCGGAGAATTCCGTGTATCCATTGTTGGTCAGACTGGTGATCGCGGAAGTGTTGGCATTCCGGACATAGAGGAACCCGTCATTACTGACCTGGCCGACGATCGAGGCGGTGTGGCTGGCGTCGCCCAGCACCAGGGTCGCGCAATTGCAGATCGCAGTGCCGCCGCTATAGGTGTTGGTACCGAGCAACACCACCGTGCTGCGCCGAAACGTACTATCCGTGATCGTCAGCCTGCCCGGACCGTTGCCGTCGGCAATGTTGCCGGCGATCGTCAGCGTCTTGCCGTTGGCGTCGAGCGCGCTGCCATAGGTGGAACTGTTGATGTTGAAATTGTTGGCGATGGTCAGGTTGCTGGTGCCGCCGATCTGCACCCGGGCGTCCTGCAATGTCACAGCGCCGGAGCCGAATGAGCTGCTGTTGGTCGCGCGCACCGTGGTGCCGATCACGGAGGTACCGCCGGAATAGGTGTTGCTGCCCGAGAGCGTCACCGGGGCACCTGTTCCTGTCGAATCCTTGATCAGGAGGCTGCCGCTGCCGCCCGCACCGTCGGCGATGTTGCCTGAATAGGTGAAGCGGTATCCGTTGGAATCGATCGTGCCGCCGTTGGCATTGATCGCTGCCTCGTTCGCGATGGTGTAATTGCCGCCGGCCTGCAACGTGCCGCCGTCGAAGGTCAGCCGCCCGGTGCCGATCGCCGACGAGACGATCGCACCGGGTGTGCCGACCGTATCGGTGCCGACCACCAGAACGCTGCCGCCGCCGGCGACGCCGCAGGCTGTGCCGCAGATCGTGGTGCCGCCGGTGTAGGTATTGGCGCCCGACAACACCAACGTCCCGCCGCCATTGAGCACGATATCGCCCGCGCCGCTGATCACCCCGGTCATCGTGTTGGTGTTGCCGGCCGCGACGGTGACGACGGGATCGCTGTTGATGACGATGTTGTTGGCGATGGAGAGGCCGTTACCGTTCAGCACTAGCGTGGTGTGCCCCGCAAGCGTCTCGCCCATCGTCAGCGTGCCGCTGCCGAGCGCGTTGCTGTTGCCGATGATGATCGTCGATCCGTCGCTCACCGAGGTGCCACCGCTGTAGTTGCTGGCGCCGGTGATCTTGAACGCGCGCCCGCCGTCGATCTTGATGGCGACCGCGGCGTCGGTGGCGCCGCCCGTGAGGCCGGTGATGCCGGAGATGGTCAGATCGCCGGAGGCGCCGGCGGCACTGGTCTGCAAGAAGGTCAGGCTGGCGCCGACGCCATTGGCAATGCCGAGATTGCCGGTCAGCGTTCCGCCGCTCGATGTCAGCGTGTTGGCCCCGCCGGTGAAGCTGATCGCATTGCCCGCGACGCCCGATCCGGTGCCGCCGGCAATCGATCCGCTGTTGATGATGGTGAGGCCCGCGCCAATGATGCCGGAGCCGCCAATACCCGCTGCTCCAGGTCGCCCCCGCGTTCCGCCGTAAACTGGATCACCACCGTCCGAATAGGTGTCGAATACCTGCGCTCCGCCGGCGCCGCCAGCGCCACCTGAGATCGAGCCCGAATTGTTGATTGTCACACCCGACGCGGTGACGACGATGCCGTGACCGCCGTCGCCGCCGCTGCCACCGACGTCGCCGGCACCGCCTGCGCCGCCATTGCCACCCGTGATGCTGCCGCTGTTCGTGTCGCTTCCCGGCCCAGTGATGGTGAATGCAGAGCCGCCTGCACCGCCACCACCGCCGCCGCCAGCAAGTCGGTTGCTTGGATCCGAATGATCGACGCCGCCATCACCGCCTTTGCCGCCATTGCCGCCAGTCAGCATCGCGGTATTGTTGAGCGTTGCACCACTTGGCCCGCTGGCTGCGCCACCACCGCCACCACCGCCACTGGCCGTGCCCAGTCCGATCGCTCCGGTAGCCCCATCCTGGCCGACACCACCACCAGTTCCACCAACGGGACGCGAGCCGGCGCCGCCGGGACCGCCGGCCCCTCCGGCGGCGCCCTCAGCGCCGCCGCCACCGCCACCACCGGTGCAATTGCACGACCGGTTCGGCGCGCCGCCGTCGCCGCCGACCCCGCCGTTGACGCCCGCAACGCCGCCAACGCCGCCAGACTGTCCCGTCGACTGATAATCACCCTCGCCGCCCACGCCACCGTTTTGCGCGAGCGCCGGCCCGGCCAATAGACCGACTGAAAAAATGACCGCGGCCATCATCCAGCCTTGCAGACGCAATCGCGCGCAGCCCCACTCCGGCATTGCCCCAGCCCCAAATCGACAGTGCCGCGTGGACGCGGCTTAATCCGAACGGGCTATCTTGCAATTCGCGGAGAACGCGTCTTCTCAGGCCGCGCATGGTGATGGCGCGCGTCCGGAATCCGGGCGGATAAAGGGCAGTTGTTGTAAAATGGATACGCGCCGTCAGGCGTTCGGCGACGGCTCGCCGGCGACGTCAAGCAATTGCGAGCGGCGGATGCGCTCGCGATGCGCGGTGTAGAGGCCGGAGGCGACGATGAAGCCGGCGCCGAGGATGGTCCAGCGGTCGGGCACCTCACCGAAGATCAGGAAGCCCAGGATGCTCACCCACAAGAGCTGCGTGTAGGAGAACGGCGCCAGCACCGAGGCGTCGCCATAGCGGAACGCCAGCACCACGATCCACTGTCCGACCGTGGAGGCAACGCCGATCAGGATGCCGAACATGATGTCATGCCAGGTCGGCGTGACCCAGACGAACGGCACCAGCGCGCTGACGATGGCGACGCCGACGATGGACGAATAGGTCATCACGGTGATCGGGCGCTCGCTGCCGCTCATCATCCGCGTCAGGATCAGCGTGCCTGCCCATGCCAGCGCCGAGACGATCGGGAAGATCGCGGCGGGATGGAAGGCGCTGGTGCCCGGCCGCAGGATGATGAACACGCCGGCAAGGCCGATCGCTGTCGCGACCCAGCGGCGCATGCCGACCTTCTCGCCCAGGAAGGCGATCGACAGCGCCGTGACGAACAGCGGCGAGACGAAGCTGGTGGCCGAGGCCTCGGCGATCGGCAGGAAGCCGAGCCCGGTGATGAAGATCAGCGACGAGCCGAGCAGCGCGGCGCCGCGCAGCACATGCAGACCCGGACGGCTGCTGCGCAATGCGAACAGCGGCGTGCCCGGCAGCATCGCCGGCGTCATGATCAATGCGAACACCAGGAAGCGGATCCAGGCGATCTCGATCGATGGCAGCGTGGACGAGAGATATTTTGCGGTGACGTCCGATGTCCCCAGGAACACCGTCGACAACAGGATCAACGCGATACCCTTGAACGGACGGTCGGTGCGGGCCGGCGCCTTGCGCGCCAACGTGGTCTTCGCGGGCAATGAAAGGGGAACGCTGTCCAGCCTGGCGGCCACGGCGGCGGGGGGCGGTGTCACGGCAATCTCGATGAGCAAAATAACGGGAATCTGCTGAAGGAGAGAACGCCAATTCCGCTGCGAGAACAATGCCCGAAAACGGGACTCCGATATGCGTCAGCAGGCGCGACCGCCCGCCGCGGCCGCACCTGCAACAGTTTGTTAACTCATGTGTGGAGTGGAGCGCGGTGAATCCCGGCAATTTGCGGGATTCACGGATTCCTGTGCAACGCGTTTTGTTCAGAGCATCGGCAACGAGCGCGGTTTCGGCCCGCGTGGGAACGCGGCGTCGAGCGCAGCGATTTCGTCGGCGCCAAGTTTCAGCGTTCCGGCCAGGGCATTTTCCGCCGCATGATCCGCGTTCGACGCCTTCGGGATCGCAAGCACCGACGGCAGCCGCGTCAGGAAGCTCAGTGCGACCTGGCGCGGCGTCGCCTTGTGTGCCTGCGCGATGGACTGGAGCACGGTGCCGGCCTTGCTCGACGCTTCAGGAAAATCATTGTGGCCGAACGGCGAGTAGGCAACGACGGCGACGTCATGCTGCTCGCACCACGGGATCACGGCATGCTCGATGGCGCGCTCCCGCAGATGGTAGAGCACCTGGTTGCAGGCGATCTTGCCAGGACCTGCGACCTCCAGCAGCTCGTCGAGATCGTCAGCGTCGAAATTGCTGACGCCCCAGGAGCGGATCTTGCCGGCGGCGATCAATTCGTCGAACGCCGCGACCGTTTCCGCAAGCGGATAGGTGCCGCGCCAATGCAGCAGGTAGCAATCGAGCCGGTCGGTCTTCAGTCGCTTCAGCGAACGCTCGCAGGCGATGATGGTGCCGCGCCGCGAGGCGTTGCTCGGCAGCACCTTCGAGACCAGGAACAACTCGTCGCGCCGGCTACCGATCGCATCCGCGATCACGAGCTCGGCGTCGCCATACATCTCGGCGGTGTCGATATGGGTCATGCCGGCATCGATGCCGCGCTTCAGCGCAGCGACGGCCGCCTTGCGGTCCCCGCGGTCGAGATACCAGGTGCCCTGCCCGATCACCGAGACCTGCGGGCCGTGTTCGCCGAATTTTTTTGTCTGCACGATCGCCTCGTTTTCGCGTGGTTGGTGTCGCCCCCCGAGGATAGAGGAAACGAGCAATCATGTCTCCACATCGCCCGATGGTCTCGCCACATCGTCGTCCCGGCGCAGGCCGGGACCCATAACCACAAAGGTCAGTCGCGGACGTTGCTGCGGCCCCAGCGTGTTCCAACAACATGGATTTGGGGTTATGGGTCCCGGCCTGCGCCGGGACGACAGCAATTTTGTCGCGCGTTCTCGCGCCTCCTGACGATCGTCAGACGTTCAGGTTCATCCACACCGCCTTCGGCTCCGTAAAGTTGTCGAGCGCGGCGGTGCCGTGCTCGCGACCGAGGCCGGAGTCGCGTTCGCCGCCCCAGGGCAGGCGCACGTCGGTGTAGCCATAGGTGTTGATCCACACCGTGCCGGCGCGGGCCTTGCGCGCGAAGCGCTGCACGCGGCCGATGTCGGCGCTCCAGACGCCGGCGGCGAGGCTGTAGGCGGTGCCGTTGGCGAGACGTAGCGCATCGGCCTCGTCCTTGAACTTGATCACGCTCACGACGGGACCAAAGATCTCCTCCTGCGAGATCCGCATCTCGTGCGCGACATTGGCGAACACCGTGGGGCTGATGAAATAGCCGCGGTCGCCGACGCGTGTGCCGCCGGTGGCGAGCTGCGCGCCCTCTTGTTTGCCGATCTCGACATAGTCGAGGATCGAGCGCATCTGCTTCTCCGAGATCACAGGGCCAAGCGCGGTGGCGCGATCCGCGGGATCGCCGATGCGCAACGCCTCGGCGCGGGCAACCAGCCGCTCCACCACCTCGTCATACGCCCGCTCCTGTACCAGCACGCGCGAGCCGGCCGAGCAGACCTGACCGGCATTGAAGAAGATGCCGGCCGCGGCGGCCTTGGCCGCAGCTTCGAGATTGGCGTCGTCGAAGATCACATTGGCCGACTTGCCGCCGAGTTCGAGCGAGACCCGTTTGAAGTTGCCGGCGGCGCCCTTCATGATGCCGCGGCCGACGCCGGGCGAACCGGTGAAGGTGACCTTGTCGACATCGGGATGGTTGACCAGCGCCTCGCCGACGGTGCGGCCAGGACCGGTGACGATGTTGAGCACGCCGTTCGGCAAACCGGCCTCGAGCGCCAGTTCGGCGATCCGCAGTGCCGACAGCGAGGTCAGCTCGGCGGGCTTCATCACAATGGTGCAGCCGCAGGCGAGCGCCGGGGCGAGCTTCCACATCCCGATCATCAGCGGGAAATTCCACGGCACGATCGCAGCGACCACGCCGACCGGCTCGCGCACCGTGTAGGTCAGCGCGTCGTCACGCGCCGAGACGACGTCGCCGCTGATCTTGTCGGCCCAACCGGCGTAATAGGTCAGCGTGTCGATGGCGGCCGGGAAATCCTGGCGCAGCACGGCCGCGATCGGCTTGCCCGCATCGAGGCTCTCGAGCGCCGCGATCTCGTCGGTGTGCTGCTTCAACAGCTCGGCCCATTTCAGCAGGATATGGCCGCGCTCGGCGGCGCGCATCGTACGCCACGGGCCCTCGAAGGCGCGGCGGGCGGCAGCGACCGCACGATCGACATCCGCCTCATCGCCTTCCGCGATGGTCGCGATCACCTGCTCGGTGGCCGGGTTGAGCGACTTGAAGGTCCGCCCGGAGAGCGAGCGGACCCGCGCGCCGTCGATCAGCAGCAGTTCGTCCTTCAGTGCCGGGGCTTGGGCCGCGGGGGCTTGGCGTTCGTGTCCATAGTCATATGCAACAGACATCATATTTCCTCCTGGTGTCATCATTGAACGTAGGAGGCTTCGATCAACAGTAAATATGATATCTTGTGCCTATTGGTATACCAGTATATGAAATCAAGTTCATAACTGGATATCGGCGATGCTTCAGATCGAGATCGAGACCGTCTGGCGCTTCCGCAAGGAGAACTCACCGCAGACCGTGGTCGTGATGCTCGGTATCCTCAACGAGATCAGGAAGACCGGGAAGATCACCAGCGCCGCCAGCGACGCGCAGCTGTCCTATCGCCACGTCTGGAACCTGATTGAGCAATGGTCCGCCTTCTTCGGCGTTCCGCTGGTCGAGACGCAGCGCGGCAAGGGCTCGAAACTGACGGCGTTCGGCGAGAAGCTGGTGTGGGCGGGCGAGCGGATGCAGGCGCGGCTCAGCCTGCAACTCGAGAACCTCGCGCAGGAGCTGGTCACCGAGATCAAGCCGTTCCTCGAGCAGCGGCCGCAGGTGATCCGGGTCCATGCCAGCCATGGCTTCGCGGTTTCCAAGCTGCGCGAGTTCCTCGACCGCGAGAGCGGCATGGGCGTCGATCTGCGCTATGTCTCGAACCAGAACTCGCTGGTGTCGCTGGCGCAGGGCGCCTGCGATCTCTCGGGCGTGCATCTGCCGCGCGGCGAATTGCGGGCGCAGGGCATCAAGGCCTGCCGCGAGTGGCTCGATCCGCGCGAGGACCGCGTGATCCATTTCGTGACCCGCGAGATGGGCCTGATGGTGAAACGCGGCAATCCGCTGAAGATCACGGCGCTGAAGGACCTGGTCGACCGCAAGGCCCGCTTCGTCAACCGCGACCATGATTCCGGCACGCGCATGCTGTTCGATCAGTTGCTGGCGCTGCACAGGATCCCCGAGAGCCGGATCAACGGCGCCCAGCACATGGAATTCACCCACGCCGCGGTCGCCGCCTATGTCGCGAGCGGCATGGCCGATGCGAGCTTCGGCGTCGAGGCCGCCGCACGACAGTTCGGCCTCGACTTCATCCGGCTGCTCACGGAAGATTATTTCTTCGTCTGCAAGCGCACCTTCCTCGATACCGATCCGATGCGGCGCGTGCTCGACATCATGAAGAGCCGCGAGTTTCACAAGGCGGTGGGCGCCCTTCCCGGTTACGTCGCCTCCAACACCGGCGCGGTCAGCGGCGTGAAGGACTTCCTCGAGAAGATGCATTCCGATCGCTGACCGGCCTCGCCCGGCGGCGGCTGGACTCGTCGCGATCCGCTACGCTATATTTGTGATTATATAACGACAGACTGGACGTCACCGATGCGACCACGCCGCTCCGCCATTGCCATCCGTCATGTGGCGTTCGAGGATCTCGGGCTGCTTGCCCCGATCATGGAGCGTGCCGGCTGGAGCGTGTCGTTCTGCGACGCGCCGGTGGATGATCTCTCCGATCGCGCGATCCGGGAGGCCGATCTCTTGATCGTGCTCGGTGGCCCGATCGGGGTCTATGAGACCGACAAATATCCGTTCCTCACCGCCGAGATCGCGCTGCTCGAACAGCGGCTGCGCCGCGACCTGCCCACACTCGGCATCTGCCTCGGCGCACAGCTGATCGCGCAGGCGCTCGGCGGCCGGGTGTTTCCGGGTGAAGTCAAGGAAATCGGCTGGGGGCCGATCGAGCTGACGCCGGAAAGCAAATCATCCTGCCTGCGCAACCTGCAAAACGAGGTGCTGCACTGGCATGGCGATACGTTCGACCTGCCCGTGGGTGCCGTGCGGCTGGCCTCGAACGCCAACTACCAGAACCAGGCCTTCGCCTGGGGCCGCAACGCGCTCGCGCTGCAATTCCATCTCGAGGCCGATCCGCGGCAGCTCGAGGAATGGTATGTCGGCCACGCCGTCGAACTGGCGGCGGCTAAGGTCTCGATATCAGAGCTGCGCGGGAGGACTCAGGCGCTGGCCAGAACCGTCGCCGTGCAAGCGGAACAGGTGTTCGGCGACTGGCTTCAGTCGATCGCACCGACCGACAGCGCGCTCCGGTCCAGCGCGGGGGCATGAGCCTGCGCACCCGCGCAGCTTCCATCACGATACAACAAGAGCGGAGAATCGCCGATGACGACCTATCCAGAGATCGAACTCTATATCGACGGCCACTGGAAGCGCGCCGACGGCGCGCCGATCATCAATCCCGCCGATGAAAGCATCCTCGGTACGGTGCCGACCGCGACCCGCGCCGATCTCGACCATGCGCTCGACGCGGCTGAGCGCGGCTTTGCGGTCTGGCGCAAGACCGCGCCGGCGAAACGCGCGCAGGTCATCCTGAAGGCCGCGGCCCTGATCCGCGCACGCGTCGACGAGATGGCGGTTGCGATGACGCTCGAACAGGGCAAGCCGATCGAGCAGGCGAAGCTCGAGATCCTCCGCGGCTGCGACATCATCGAATGGGATGCGACCGAGGGTCAGCGGCTCTATGGCCGGGTGATCCCGAGCGAGCCCGGCATGCGCCATACCGTGCTGCGGCAGCCGATCGGCCCGGTTGCCGCGTTCTCGCCGTGGAACTTCCCGATGAGCTCGCCGGCCCGCAAGGTGGCCGGCGCGCTGTCGTCCGGCTGCTCGATCATCCTGAAGGCGTCGGAGGAAACCCCGGCCGGCGCGGTGCAGCTGGTTCGCGCCTTCCACGATGCGGGCCTGCCGCCGGGCGTGCTCAATCTGGTGTTCGGCAACCCGGCCGAGATTTCCGAGTATCTGATCCCGCAATCGCGAATCCGTCTGGTGACCTTCACCGGCTCGATCCCGGTCGGCAAGCACCTCGCCGAAATGGCGGGCCAGCACATGAAGCCCGCGATCATGGAGCTCGGTGGCCATGCGCCCGTGATCGTCTGCGACGATGTCGATCCGGTCGCGACCGCGGCAACGTCCGTGACCGGCAAGTCGCGCAATGCCGGACAGGTCTGCGTCGCGCCGACGCGCTTCTTCGTACAGGAGCAGATCTATCAACAGTTCGCCACCTCGTTTGCCGAGAAGGCGGCCGCGCTCAAGGTCGGCAACGGGCTCGATCCCGCAAACCAGATGGGACCGCTGGCCAATTCGCGGCGGATCGAGGCGATGGAGACGCTGGTGGCCGATGCCAGGGCCAGAGGTGCGCGGGTGCTGGCCGGCGGCCACCGGATCGGCAATCGCGGCTACTATTTTCCGCTCACGGTGATCGCCGACCTGCCTGACGATGCACGCGCGATGAACGAGGAGCCGTTCGGCCCGCTGGCGCTTGTCAATCCGGTCAAGACGCTGGATGAGGCGATCGAGAAGGCCAACGCGCTGCCGTTCGGATTGGCCGCCTACGCCTTCACCCGCTCGGCGGCCAACGCGGAGCGTCTCGCCGATGGCGTCGAGGCCGGCAACCTCTCGATCAACCATTTCGTCGCCTCCGTCGCGGAGACGCCGTTCGGCGGGGTCAAGGACAGCGGCTATGGCCGCGAGGGCGGCACCGAGGGCCTGCAATGCTACACCGTCGCCAAGAACGTCTCGCACAAGACGAACTGACCCGCGGCCTCGCCGCGACCCGATGAGAGCCATGCAAAGCAACGCACCACGACATCAAGACGGCAGCGCCGGCGACGCCAATTATGGACTGGTCGGCAATCGCTACGGCCAGTTCCGCAAGCCTGAGCCGCGCATCGCCGCGCTAATCGCCGACGCGCTCGGCGATGCGCAGACGGTGCTCAATGTCGGCGCCGGCGCCGGATCATATGAGCCGACCGATCGCGCCGTGACGGCAGTCGAGCCGTCGAGCTCGATGCGAAGCCAGCGCCCGGCCTCGCTGGCGCCGGCGATCGACGCCGTCGCCGAGAAGCTGCCGTTTCCGGACGGCGCCTTTGACGCCAGCATGTCGACATTCTCGGTGCACCAGTGGAAGGATCTCGCCGCCGGCCTGCGCGAGATGCGGCGCGTCACGCGCGGGCCCGTCGTCATCATGACCTGCGAACCCGCCGAGCTCAATCGCTTCTGGCTGCACGACTACTGTCCCGATGTGATCGCAACCGAGGCCGGCCGCTATCCACCTCCCGCCGCGATCGCCCGCGCGCTCGGCGCACGGTCGGAGATCCGACCGGTGCCGATCCCGCTCGACTGCGCCGACGGATTCAACGAGGCGTATTACGGCCGGCCCGAGATGCTGCTCGATCCGATGGCGCGGCTGGCCTGCTCGGCGTGGAGCTTTGTCGACGATGCGACGACGCGACGATTCGAGGACAGGCTGCGCGACGACCTGAAGTCCGGACGCTGGGATCGGACCCATGGCCATCTCCGGACGCAGCCATTCTTCGACGGTTCGCTGAAGCTGATCGTCGGCCGCGGCTGAGCGCGGCCTATTTGCCGCCGCTGACCGCGTAGCTGCCGGGGCCGTAGCTTGCGATCAGCGCCAGCGCGCCGAGCAGGCCGAGGTTCTTCAGGAAGTTGATGGTCTGGGTGACGACCTGCGCCTCGGGCGCGGCCCAGAAACTGTGGAACATCAAGGTCGCGGCGATCGTGAACAGGAACAGGATGATGGCGGCCCGACGTGCGAACAGGCCGAGCAGCAGCGCCGCGCCACAGCCGAGCTCGACCGCCATCGCGCCACCAGCCAGCAGGGCGCCAAGGCCGTCGGCTGCGCCGAGCCGGGCGGCAGTCGCGGAGAATGCCATCGCCTTGCCGATGCCGCTGTAGAGGAACAGCGGCGCGATCGCGAGTCGCGCAAACAGCAGCACCAGGGATGATCCCGGAAGTCGTGCCGCGCCGGCATCTGCGGCGGTACGGGTAGAACTCGACATGAGTACTCCTTTCGTGGAGATCACTCCGCGGGCGCGCCGTCGACGGTCGCGTGCCGCGGCACAGTGGCCAGGCCAAGCGAGCCGATCGCGAACGCGCCGACGATCGCAGCCCCGCCGATCGCCCAGAACACGACGTCGGGGCCGCCGGTCGCCTGTTGCAGCAGCCCGATCACATAGGGTCCCAGGATCGCACCGACGCGACCGACGCCCAGCTCCATGCCGACGCCACTGGCTCGCAGCAGCGTCTCGTAGGAACCGGCGGTGAAATTGTTGAGCACATGCTGGGCGCCGATGATGCAGAAACCTGCGACCGCGACGATCGCGAGATTGACGCCATGGCCGCTGACGAACACCAGCGCCAGCACGGCGATGCCGCCGATCAGCCACCATGTCGCGAGGTAGCGCGGCGTCAGCGCCATCTTGCGGTCGGCCAGCATCGCGAGCGTCAACCCGCCGACGAACGACATCGCCTGCATCAGCGCGCCGAAGCCGAATGACGCTGCAAAGCTCTCGCCGCGCTTCTGCATGACAGTCGGGATCCAGCCGGTCAGGCCGAAAATCGCGAACAGGCTGAGGAAGGCGGTGATCCAGATCGTCAGCGAGACGCGGCGATAGCGCGGGCTCAACAGCGCCGCGACCGGATTGGGCATGCTCGCGGCATCGGCCGAAACGAAGGCGGCGTCACGATAGAGCGCCGCCCGCTCCGGACGCAACCGCCCGAGCAGCGCGCGCAGCTCCCCGGTGCGGCGGCGCACGGCAAGGAATTGCGGGCTTTCCGGCAGCACCGCATGCGCGACAAGGGTCAGCGGGATCGACAGCGCGCCGAGATAATACAGGATCTGCCAGCCGTAATGCGGCGTCAAATAGACGCCGACGAGCCCGGCGAAGACGCCGCCGAGCGACCAGCCGAGGGTCACGCCCCACAGCGAGAAGGCGTTGCTGACGCGGCGCGGCGCCAGCTCATTGACGAAGGTCGTGCCCAGCGGCAGCAGCACGCCGAGACCGAGGCCGGTCGCAAAGCGCAGCGCGCAAAAGCTCCAGAAGTCGTTGCCGATGGTCGCGGTCAAGAGCGTGAAGACGTTGACGACCCAAAGCCCGACCAGAAGCGTGCCACGGCGTCCGAGCCGGTCGGCGACCGCGCCGTGCCCGATCGCACCGAACAGGAATCCGACCAGGCCCGAGCTCACGAGGAAGCCCGCCTGGCTCGGCGACAGGCCCCACGGCTTGGCCACGTAATGAATGACATAGGCCGGATTGAACGTGTCGTAGCCATCGAACAGCGTGATCAGCGTGATCAGGATGCCGAGCACGATGTGCAGCCGGCCGATGGCCGCGCCGGACAATTCCTCGTGCACGTCGAGTTCAGGCGAAGTGCTCACGGTTTCCTCCCTTGCAACTGAAGATGCGCCCTGCTCTGCGGCAGGTTGGACGGCGCACTCCTAGAGCTTGAACAGCCTGCGGGCGTTGCCGCAGCCGATCTTGAAACGGTCGCCCTCGGAGATGGTCGCGGTGTCGAACCATTCGACGGCGTGATCGATGTTCTCGAACGGCCAGTCGGCCGAGAACAGGATGCGGTCGGCGCCGATCTCGAGCATCGCGTCGATCAGGGCCTGGGTGCGGAAATTGCCCGATGTCGTGATGTAGAAGTTCTCGCGGAAGTAGTCGGCGATCTTGCGCTTGGCCGGATAGACGTTCTGCGCGCGCATCCACTTGTTGTGGTTGTCGACCCGCCACATCGAATATGGCAGGCCCTCGCCCATATGGCCGATGATGATCTGCAGCCTCGGGTGGGCATCGAACAGGCCGGAGCCCATCAGTCGCAGCGCATGCACGGCGGTCTCCTGGCCGAACGCCCAGGTCGGCCCCATCAGCCAGCGATGGCCCTCATAGATCGCGGCGTCCTTCGCGAGCGGATTGCGCGGGTGGAGATAGAAGGGAACGTCGAGCCGCTCGACCTCCGACCAGAACGGCCAGAACTCCTTGCGGTCGTAGTACAGCGCGCCGTCATGGCCCTCGACTTCGCTGAAGCCGTTGACCAGGGCGCCGCGAAACTTCAGCGCGCTGACGCAGCGGTCGAGCTCGCGCGCGGCGGCCTCGGGATCCTGCATCGGCAGTGCGGCGAGGCCCTGGAAGCGCTGCGGGCGGCGCGCCACCTGCTCGGCGAGGAAATCGTTGGCGCGACGCGACAGCTCCAGCGCGCGCTCGACGTCGGGAATGGCCTGGATCGCCGGCGCGTTGAGCGACAGCAGCATCATCTCGATGCCGTGCGCGTCCATCTCGGCGAGGCGCCGGTCCTGGATGTCGAGCAGCCGGGCCTTGAGCTCGGTCCAGTCGTCGGCCGGCGAGAAGCCCGCGCTGTCCTTGACCGTCTCCTCGATGGCGAAGTGCTCCTCCAGCGCGATCTTTCCCCGCATGGCGTCGTCCTTTCCGGCTCGGGCCCGTTTCCGTGTTGACAGGAGGAGACATCCGGTCCAGATATTTGTCAATGGTAATGTTGCAAATGCAAATAATTGATATGCAACTGTTGTCGATGCGAGGACCGGCGGCTATTCCGGGCGGAGACCTCCCGCCAGGACTCAAGCCCGGACCTAAGCCCATGTATCGATTTTCGAATTCGCTGCCCTATCTGCTCGCCCGACTGGGCGTGCGGATGGGCGATCTGTTTTCCCGCGTCATTCGTCACGAGAAGTTGACGCTGCCGATGTACCGCGTGCTCGCCGCGTTGTCGGAGCAGGGACATCCGCTGCGGCTCGGCGAGATCGCCGAGCTGACCTCGGCCGATGTCTCGACACTGTCGCGCATCGTCGCCGAGATGAGCCGCGCCGGGCTCTTGACGCGTGACCGGCCGGAGAACGACCAACGCAGCCTGCAGGTCGCGCTGACGCCGAAGGGCGCCGAACTGGCCGGCCGGCTGATGCCGATCGCGCAATATTACGAAGAGGTCGCTACCGGCGCGATGTCGGCGAAGGCCGCCGCCGAACTCAAGCAGTTGCTGGTCGAACTCTACAAGAATCTCGATCGGCTCGAGCACGAGGTCGAGGCCGGCCTGATCGAGGTGCCCGCCGCGGCGACGCCGAAGGAGCCGCGGGAATCGAAACCCGAAGCCAAAGCCATGGCGGGGCGCCGGCGCAAGATACCGAGGAAATAGCAACCATCAGGGAGAGGACATGCGCAGGGATCCGATCATCATCGCAGGCGGCGGCATTGGCGGACTGGCGGCTGCGGTCGCGCTGGCCCGCAAGGGATTCCAGATCACCGTCCTGGAGCGCGCCGCGCGCTATCAGGAGATCGGCGCCGGCATCCAGCTCGGCCCGAACGCCTTCCATGCCTTCGACCATCTCGGTCTCGGCGATGCCGCCCGCGCGACCGCGGTGTTCATCGACCAGCTGCGCTTGATGGATGCGATCTCCGCCGAGGAGATCACCAGCGTCGACCTGACCGACTATTTCCGCCGCCGCTTCGGCAATCCCTATGCGGTGGTCCACCGCGGCGATCTGCACAGCATCTTCCTGCGCGCCTGCGAGGCCGATCCCGCCATCACGCTGCGCAGCGATTGCGACGTGGTCGGATATGACCAGGACGGCACCGCAGTCGTGGCGCGGCTGAAATCCGGCGAGCGCGTCACGGGCCGCCTCCTGATCGGCGCCGACGGGCTCAGGTCGCGGATTCGCCAGCAGATGGTCGATGACGGTCCGCCGCGGATCGCGGGCCACACCACCTACCGCTCGGTGATCCCGACCGAGCAAATGCCGGAGGATCTGCGCTGGAACGCTGCCACCTTGTGGGCCGGCGCGAAGTGCCATCTGGTGCATTATCCGCTGTCCGGCTGGAAGGTCTTCAACCTCGCCATCACTTGCCACAACGATCCCTTGGAGGCTTTCGCGGCCAGGCCGGTGAGCCACGACGAAGTCCTGGAGAATTTCCGCGACATCCATCCCCGCGCCAAGGCGATCATTCACCACGGCAAGGACTGGAAGGCGTGGGTGACCTGTGACCGCGACCCCATCGAGCGCTGGGTCGACGGCCGCGTGGTGCTGCTCGGCGACGCCGCGCATCCGATGCTGCAATATTTTGCGCAGGGCGCCTGCATGGCGCTGGAGGATGCGGTCTGGCTCGCGGACTTGCTGGGCGACATACCCGACGCGTTCGAACCTGCGCTGGAGAGATACCGGCAGGTCCGGCTGATGCGCACGGCGCGAGTCCAGTTGCAAGCCCGCGAACTCGGCACCCATGTCTATCATCCGGCCGGCGTGCACGCGCTGCTGCGCAACCAGCTGATGCGGGAGACCAGCCTCGAGCAGTTCTGCGACAAGCTCGCCTGGCTCTATCATTCGCCGTTTCCCGAACGGCGCGGCGCCGCAGCCTAGGCGACGCCGGACATCGGCGGACTAGCCGAGCCCGCTGATGTCGGCGACCAGCACGCTGCCGGTCGCCGATTCCGTGATGTAGAGACGGTCGCGGTTGGAGCCACCGATCGCGACATTGGTGCAGCTTGGTCCGGCGCAGGACTTGATCCGCGCGATGCACTCGCCGTTCGGCGCGAACACGAAGACGTGGCCGAGCGAGGCGTGCGCGACGAACAACCGCCCTGCTTTGTCCATCGTCATGCCGTCGGGCCCGCTCGGGCCGAATAGCGAGCAGAAGCGGCCGACCTTGGAGACGCTGCCGTCCTTCATGAATGGCGCACGCCACACCGCGTTGTCGCGCGTCATGGCGACGAACAGCACCGCCTCGTGCGGATCGAGCACCAGGCCGTTCGGACTGATGCCGGTGTCGATCAGGCAGTCGAGCGCGCCGCCCGCCCGCAACCGATAGACCCGGCCGGTCGGATCGTGCAGGCCGGTCTGGCCCTGGTCGGTGAAATAGATGTCACCGTTGGTGGCGATGTGCAGATCGTTGCAGCCGCGGAACGACTCCGAATTGCGCGACCGCAGCAGCGGCGTGACCTTGCCGGTGCCGGCATCGAGCTCCATCAAGCCGTGCCGGTAGTCGGCGATCAGGATCCGTCCGCTGGCGTCGATCTTCAGCCCGTTCGGCCAGCCGTCATATTCGGCGACCTGCGACCAGGTCCTGTCGGGCGCGATCCTGAAGATGCGGCCGAACGGAATGTCCACGATGTAGAGATTGCCCTCGGCATCGAACGACGGCCCCTCGATGAAACAGTCGGTCACCGCCCCAGGCCGGTTGGCATCGGCCCATTCGCTCGCCACCTTGCGGCGGAAGTCGGCCGGCATGGCGGAGAAGATGTCGGTCGGGATCAGTTTCGGCGGCGTTTCCAGGAACATCATTTTTGGTTCACCCGTTGGCGGAACGGGGTGGACCATAGATCGATCCTCTCGTCATTGCGAGGAGCGATAGCGACGAAGCAATCTATTCCTCCGCAAGCGGAGGATTGGATTGCTTCGCTTCGCTCGCAATGACGCGGTTAGGTTTCCGCTCGCAGCGGAACAGACGTCGCGGCGTGCGCCGACGACAACATGCCTATTCCGCTGCCTGCGCGCTGCCATAGGCTTCCGCAATCATGTATCCGGACAGCGTGCCGTAAGCCGCGGTCCACGCGGCGGCAGTTTCGGGCGTCCAGGCTTCGCCAAGGCCTCTCTCGAGAGTCCACAGCAATGCGCCGCCGACCACCGGATAGTGCTCGGGCCTGGCGCCGTAGCCGACATGACGTTTGGCGAGCGCGCTCGCGGCGGGGAGCACCGACGGCAGATCATTCAAGCCATTGACCACGACGGCGAGCGTCGCCATCAGCTTCTTGCGCTGCTCGGTCAGGTCAGCGGGAAACATCGCCTTCACGCCGGGCGCGACCTCGAACAGCCGGTCATAGAAGGTGACCGCCGCCTGCGCCGAGATCGGCGCAACCTTGCTGAAGGACTCCTGGACGAGCTTGACCTGGTCTTCCGTCATGTGTGCCTCCGTGCACGATGTTTCCCGCAGCGCCATTGCGGCGGGGCAGAAAAACCTTTCACGTGGGCCGTGGCTTGCTCATGCCGCCTCGACGAAGCTGTGCCGCTCATAGAGGAATTCGAGCACGCGCTGCCGGCATTTCAGGTAGCTGGCGTTGGTCGCGAGCTCGAGCCGCTTGCGCGGACGCGCCAAGGGCACTTCGAGCACCTCGCCGATCCGCGCGCTCGGGCCGTTGGTCATCATCACGATACGGTCCGACAACAGCACCGCCTCGTCGACGTCGTGGGTGATCATCAGGATGGTGTTGCCAAGCTTCTGGTGCAGCGCCATCACCGAATCCTGCAGATGCGCCCGGGTCAGCGCATCGAGCGCGCCGAACGGCTCGTCGAGCAGCAACACCTTCGGCTCCATCGCAAGCGCCCGCGCGATGCCGACGCGCTGCTTCATGCCGCCGGAGATCTCACTCGGCCGCTTGTCCCTGGCATGCGCCATCTGCACCAGGCCGAGATTGTGCATCACCCAGGCCTCTCGCTCGGCCCTGCTCTTGGTCCTGGCGAACACCTTGTCGACGCCGAGCTTGACGTTCTCGTAGACCGTGAGCCACGGCAACAGGCTGTGGTTCTGGAACACGACGGCGCGATCCGGTCCCGGCGAATTGACCTCGCGGTTCTCCAGCAGCACGCCGCCATTGGTGGCGCCGGTGAGGCCGGCGACGATGTTGAGCAAGGTCGACTTGCCGCAGCCGGAATGGCCGATGATCGAGACATATTCGCCCTGATCGATGGTCAGGTTGATGTCCTTCAGGACCTCCGTCGTGACATTGCCTCGGGCAAACGTCTTGTCGATGTGGTCGAGCTTCAGATAGGCCTGCATGTCTTGCCTCCTCAGTTCGCCGCCGTGCCGCGGGTCACGACTTTGCCCGCGCCCGCAATGAGGCGATCGAGCACGAAGCCGATGATGCCGACATAGAACAGCGCCAGGATGATTTCGCTGATATGCGAGGAATTCCACGCATCCCAGATGAAGAAGCCGATGCCGACGCCACCGATCAGCATCTCGGCCGCAACGATTGCGAGCCATGACAGGCCGATGCCGATGCGCAGGCCGGTGAACATGTAGGGCGCGGCCGCCGGGATCATGATCTTGGTGAAGAACTCCAGCGGATTGAGCTGCACCACCGCGGCGACGTTGCGGTAGTCCTGCGGGATGTTGCGGATGCCGACCGCGGTGTTGATGATGATCGGCCAGACCGAGGTGATGAAGATGACGAAGATCGCCGAGGGCTGGCCGTCGCGGAACGCGGCAAGCGACAGCGGCAACCAGGCAAGCGGCGGGATCGTGCGCAGCACCTGGAACAACGGATCGAGCCCGCGCATCGCCCACACCGACTGGCCGACCAGCGTGCCGAGCGCGATGCCGGCGATCGCTGCCAGCGAGTAGCCATAGGCGACCCGCTGCAGGCTGGCGGAGAGATGCCAGAACAGGCCCTTGTCGATGCCGCCATGGTCGAAGAACGGATCGAGGATCAGCTCTTTGGTGTCCTTGAACACCTTTGACGGCGGCGGCAGGCTGGAGCCGGCGCGCCGGCAGATCAACTCCCACACGACGAGCAGCAGCGCGATCACGATCAGCGGCGGCAACACACGCGCCGCGGTCTCCTTCGCCATCCTGGCGTAGGTCTCGGTACGCGGTGCGCGCTTCGGTGTCATGGTCACGACCGGCGCCGCGGCGGCCTGCGGGATCGCCACCGCCGACAGTTCGGTCTTTATGGCAGGCATCGACATTGAACAAAAATCTCCATGGTCAGGCGACGGGCAGCGCAAGAGAGCGCGGCCCTGTCGGGCTCAGACATCGACACGCTTGATGGACAGCGACTTCAGGTACGCGGCGGGATCGGCAGGATCGAACACCTTGCCGTCGAAGAAGGTCTCCTTGCCGCGCGAGGTCGAGGCCGGAATGTCGGTGACGCCAAGCTCCTTGGCGGCCTCCTTCCAGAGATCCTCGCGGTTGACCTTGGCGATCAGCGCCTTGGTGTCGAAGCCCGCCTCATACTTGCCCCACCTGATATCCTCGGTCAGGAACCAGAGATCGTGGCTCTGATAGGGATAGGACGCGTTGTCCTTCCAGAACCGCATCTGCTGCGGCGAGTTCTCGACCACGCGGCCGGTGCCGTAGTCGAACTTGCCCTTCATGCGATCGGTGATGTCTTCCACCGGACAGTTGATCCACTGCCGCTTGGCGCAGATCGCCGCGGTCTCCTCGCGGTTCTCGGCCTTCTCGCACCACTGCTGGGCTTCCATGACCGCCATCAGCAGCGCCTTGGCGGCCTTCGGGTTCTTGTCGACCCAGGCGGCGCGCAGGCCGAACGATTTCTCCGGGTGCTTGTCCCAGAGCTCGCCGGTCGTGATCGCGGTGTAGCCGATGTCCTGATGGATCAGCTGCAAATTCCACGGCTCGCAGACGCAGAAGCAGTCCATGGTGCCAACCTTCATGTTGGCGACCATCTGCGCGGGCGGCACCACGATGGTCTCGATGTCCTTGTCGGGATCGATGCCGCCGGCGGCGAGCCAGTAGCGGATCCACAGATCATGCGTGCCACCCGGGAACGTCATCGCCGCCTTGATGGCCTTGCCGCTCGCCTTCTTCTTCTCCAGCGCCGGCTTGAACGGTGCGGTGTCGACGCCGATCTTGAGGTCGGCATATTCCTTGGCGACCGAGATGCACTGACCATTCAGATTGAGCCGCGCCATGATGTACATCGGCGTCGGCTGATTGTTCTGCGTCACCTTGCCGGCCGAAATCAGATACGGCATCGGCGTCAGGATGTGCGCGCCGTCGATGCCATTGCCTTCGGAGCCGAGCACCAGATTATCGCGCGTGGTGCCCCACGAAGCCTGCTTCTGCACGTCGACGTCGGGCATGCCGTATTTGGCGAAGATGCCCTTCTCCTTGGCGACGAACAGCGGCGAGGCATCGGTCAGCGCGATGAAGCCGAGCTTGGCGCCCTTCACTTCGGGACCCGCACCCTGCGCGAACGCGCCGGCGGGAAAGTTGAGCTTGGCTGCGGCGAGCAGCGCGGCGGCGCCGCTGGTTGCCTTCAGGAGCCGGCGACGACTGATCGCACGGTTCGGGGGCGTGTTGCTGGGCTTGGTCATCGGTCGTCCTCTGCGTCGTTGCGTTGCGGTGATGCGGCTGTGCGTCGAGCACCATCCGCCGGATCGCGACGCGCGCAGGGCGCAACAGGGCATGCACCGGGGAGGCCCGGTCTGGCGGCGTCAGAACTCCGATGGGGTGGCCTCGAGGGACGGCTTCAATGGCGTCGGCAGCTCACTATTCAAGCCTTGTGCCAAGCTACCGCAGTGCAAAAATGGATTTTACCGCAATGTTTTGCGCAACTTGTCGCAGCGCATGCGAACGGTGCGCGCGCTGCCAAAACTTGCGCTTCGCTCAATCCTTGTGCGTCGCACAAGGATTGAGCAGGCGCTTTTGATGATAGCGATCAGGCGTCCTCGGTGACCTTGGTGCCGAGCGGCGCGGGCGCCATGCCGCCGCCGGGCTTCACATGGAATTCGTAACTCATCAGGCTCCACGGGCCGTCCGAGCGCTGGCCATCGGGCATCACGGGATCGGTGCGCCGTTCGACCTTGGCGATCAGTTCGTCCTTCACGCCGAACACCACATCGGAGTCAATGTACTCGTCGCCCTCGATGAAGACATGGGTGATCAACGGCTCATGGCCCTTGGCGTTGACCAGGAAATGCACATGCGCCGGCCGCATCGGATGGCGGTTGGTTTGCGTGATCATCTGGCCGACCGGACCGTCGGTCGGGATCGGATAGCTGCACGGCACGATGGTGCGGAAGAAGAAACGGCCGTCGGCATCGGTGATGAAGCGCGCCCGCGACGAGGCGCCCTCGGTCGCGTAGCTCGGCTTCTGCGAGTCATAGAATCCGTCATCGTCCGCGTGCCAGACATCGACCGGCACATTGGCCAGCGGCTTGCCGTCGAGGTCGGTGACGCGGCTTTGCACGAACATGCGCTCGCCGGGCAGGCTCGCCGAGATGTCGGTGCCGTGCGGCGTCACCTTGTGCTCGCCGACATAGAACGGCCCGAGCACGGTGGTCTCGGTGGCGCCGTCGCGATCCCTGTGGTTGACCGCGTCCACCAGCATCGAGACGCCGAGCACGTCGGAGAGCAGGATGAATTCCTGGCGGATGTCGGTGCATTTCTGTCCGGTGCGAGTCAGGAAACCGATCGCGTGGTCCCACTCCTCGAAGGTGAGATTGGTCTTGCTCACATAGTCGTGCAGCGACTTCACCAATTCCTGCAACAGGAACTTGGCTCGCGGATCGGGCGTCTGGTCGAAGCTGCGGATTACGGCTGCGGTGAGCTCGGTTTCGTTGAACTGGGTCATCTCGGCGTTCCCCTTAGGGCCCTTGAGGGCGCGATTGCAGGGACGAGCGTACACCACCGGCCCGGAGCCGGTAAGCGGCGGCCGATTGGTGCAACGGACACTTTTCGGCTATCAAGGCGGCCTCGCAGCCGGAGAAACGCCCGATGTTAGCCCCCACGCCTGCCTCGCCCGAATCCGCGGGAATGTCGACCGCAGCCCTCGATCGCCTCGAAGCGCATCTGAAGAGCCGCTATCTCGATTCCGGCCGCTTTCCCGGCACCCAGCTCCTGATCTATCGCCGCGGCAAGATCGTGCATTCCACCGTCCAGGGCTTCGCCGACCTCGAGCGCAAGGCGCCGATGAAGGACGACACGATCTTCCGCATCTATTCGATGACCAAGCCGATCACGTCGGTCGCCTTCATGATGCTGGTCGAGGAAGGCAAGGTCGCGCTCGACGAGCCGGTCGCAAAGTACATCCCGGAATGGAAGAACCTCGGCGTGTTCGTCGCCGGCACCGCGCCCGCCTTCCTGACCCGCCCGCCGACGCGGCCGATGCAGATCGTCGACCTGCTGCGCCACACCTCGGGCCTGACCTACGGCTTCCAGCAGCGCTCCAATGTCGACGCCGCCTATCGCGAGAAGAAGATCGGCGAGGTCATCAAGGCCGGCACGCTCGACGGCATAATCGAGGATCTGGCGAAGATCCCACTGGAGTTCTCGCCGGGCGAAGCCTGGAATTACTCGGTTTCGACCGACGTGCTCGGCTATCTCGTCGGCAAGATCGCAGGCATGCCGTTCGAGCAATTCCTCAAGGAGCGGATCTTCAAGCCGCTCGGCATGAACGACACCGATTTCTTCGTGCCGGCCGACAAGGCGCACCGCTTTGCGGCCTGCTATTCCGCCGATCCGCAGGGCGGCTTCAACCCGCTCGCCGCCGAGCGCAAGGGCACGTTGACCTTGCAGGACGATCCGACGACCAGCACGTTCCTGTCACCGCCCTCGCTGATCTCGGGCGGCGGCGGGCTGTGCTCGACCGCGGCCGACTATCTGACCTTCTGCCGGGCGCTGCTCAATGGCGGCGAGCTCGGCGGCGTCCGCCTGCTCGGCCCGAAGACGCTGAAGCTGATGGCGTCCAACCACCTACCCGGCGGCGTCGACCTGCCGGCGATGTCGCGTTCGATGTTCGCCGAAGCCGCCTATAACGGAATCGGTTTCGGCCTCGGCTTCGCCGTCACCATGCACCCGGCGCAGACGCTGATCGCGGGCAGCCCGGGCGAATTCAACTGGGGCGGCGCGGCGACGACCTCTTTCTTCATCGATCCGGCCGAAGAGCTGATCACGATCTTCATGACCCAGGTGCTGCCATCGAGCGCCTATCCGTTGCGGCGCGAGCTGCGTACCATGGTCTACGCCGCGATCACCGAGAGCAACCTCTGACCTGACGTTATTCCGCGGCGCGCAGCTCATGTGAGCATGATGTTTTCGGAAAAGCCGCTTCACACTTTTCCGGATCATGCTCGCGGCGCCGCGGAACTTTTCCGACCACCAGTCATTTCCTTTGGCGGATATTTCCCGCTTCCCCTAAGCTCACCGCAAATGGGCACCGACCCGGGGACTTCGTGCCGAAACTGACATTGCCAGTGCGTCTCGCGCTTCTGGTCGCGGGAACGATGTTACCGCTGATCATTTTCGCGGTCGGTATCGTCTTCCACAATTACCAGCGGGACCGCCAGGCCGCCACGCAGCGCGTGCTCGAGACCGCCCGCAACATCCGCCTGCTGCTCGACGCCGAAATGCAGCGGATGACCGGCGGCCTGCAGGTGTTGGCATTGACCAACTCGCTGCGCGACGGCGATTTCGCCAATTTTCGTCGCATCGCCGCGGGCTTTCTCGAGCAATACGGCAAGGACGGCGTGGTGCTGGTGGCCGACCGCACGGGACACCAGGCGTTCTCCTCGTTGACGCCGGATACCGCGAGCCTGCCGCCGCGCAACAATCTCGAGATCGTCGAGAAGGTGTTTGCGACCCGGCAGCCGCAATACTCCAACCTGTTCTTCGGCGCGGTGAAGCAGCGCCTGATCATCACCGTCGAGGTGCCGGTGATCCGCGACGGCGAGGTGCTCTACGACATCTCCTTCAGTCCGCCGATCGGAGTCTTCCAGGCCATGATCGAGAAGCAGCGCCTCAACCAGGACTGGACCATCTCGATCTTCGACAGCGAAGGCGTCAACCTCGCCCGTGTGCCAAATCCGCAGGCGACCATCGGACAGCGCGCCTCGCCGACGTTGTTTGCCGAGATGTTCCGCCAAAGCGAAGCGACGCTGCCGACCGTCTCGCTCGAAGGCGTGGCCCTGATCACCGGCTTCACCCGGTCGCGCGTCACCGGCTGGACCGTCGCCGCGGGAATCTCCGAGGGCTCGCTGGTGGCGCCGCTGTGGCGCTCGCTGGCGATCACCAGCGTGATCGGCGGCTTCCTGCTGCTGGTCGGCCTCGGCTTCGCGGTGCGGATGGCGACCACGATCGCGCGCGGCGAGATGCTGCACGGCCTCCTGATCGAGGAGCTCAACCACCGGGTCAAGAATACGCTGGCGATCCTGCAATCGATCGCCACGCAGACCTTCCGCAGCGCGAGCCGCGCCGAACGCGAGAAATTCGAGGGGCGGCTCGGCGCGCTCGCCGAGGCCCACAATCTGCTCTCGACCGACAAATGGCAGGGCTCCGACCTTCAGGACGTGGTCAGCCGCGTGCTGCGGCCCTATCTGCTGAACGCTTCGGAGCGGGTCAAGATGTTCGGACCGCGGGTGCCGCTGTCGCCACGGCTTGCTTTGGTGCTGTCGATGATCATGCACGAAATGGCCACCAACGCGGCCAAATATGGCGCATTGTCCAACGACACCGGCACGGTGACGCTGGACTGGGAAATGCTGCAGGAAGGCCCCGAGCCGAAGCTCCGGATGATCTGGACCGAGGCCGGCGGACCACAGGTCACGGCACCGGTGCGGCGCGGCTTCGGCTCCCGGCTGATCGAGCGCAGTGCCCGCGACCAACTCGGCGGCGAAGCCACCGTGGACTTCCTGCCCCAGGGCGTCGTTTACACCCTGACCAGCTCCCTCGACGTCGGCGATTGACCGATATTCACACCAATCCTGCGACATCTTGGCACGCAAGTTGCTAAGATGTCGCGGGTCCGGCCGGCAGGAATAACGGCCAGAGACAGGGGGATGTCATGTCGACCATCGCAGCGGAAGCCACCACGGCCCGCAAGCCGCTTTATACGTCGCTGTTCGTCCAGGTGCTGGTCGCGCTGCTGCTCGGCATCGTGATCGGCATGGCCGCACCGGATTTCGCGATCGGGCTGAAGATCTTCAGCGATGCCTTCCTGAAGCTGATCTCGATGATCGTGGCACCGATCGTGTTCTGCGTGGTGGTGCACGGCATCGCCGGCGCTGGCGATCTCAAGAAGGTGGGACGCGTCGGCGTCAAGGCGCTGGTGTATTTCGAGACGATGACGACGGTCGCGCTGGTGGTCGGCCTGCTGCTCGCCTATCTGTTCGGGCCCGGCCACGGCATGAACATCGATACCTCGACGCTCGATGCCAAGGCGCTCGGCAACTATGCCAGCAACGCGCAGAAGCTGAAGGGCGAAGGCGTCGGCAGCTTCCTGCTCAACATCATCCCGACCACCTCGTTCGACGCGCTGTCGCGCAACGACGTGCTACAGGTGCTGTTCTTCGCGATCATCTTCGGCGTCAGCCTGGCGCTGGTCGGCGGCGAGAAGGGCGAGCGAATCTCCTCCTTCATCGATGCGGTCTCGACCGTGCTGTTCCGCGCCATGGGCCTGATCGTGCGCTTCGCACCGATCGGCGTGCTCGGCGCCGTCGCCTATACGGTCGGCAAATATGGCGTCGGCTCGCTGAAGCAGCTGCTATCGCTGGTGGCGCTGTTCTACGTCGCGGTCGCGGTGTTCGTGCTCGGCGTGCTCGGCGGGGTGATGGCGCTCGCCGGCGTCAACCTGCTCAAGTTCCTCGGTTACCTGCGCGAGGAACTGATGATCGTGCTCGCCACCGCATCGTCCGACGCGGTGCTGCCGCAGGTCATGCGCAAGCTGGAGCGGCTCGGCGTCAAGGACTCGGTTGTCGGCCTCGTGATCCCGACCGGTTACTCGTTCAATCTCGATGCCTTCTCGATCTATTTGACGCTCGCGGTCGTGTTCATCGCGCAGGCGACCAATACCCCGCTGTCGTTCGGCGACCTGCTGCTGGTGCTCGGCGTGTCGCTGATCACCTCGAAGGGCGCGCACGGCGTTCCGGGCTCGGCGATCGTCATCCTGGCAGCGACGCTCAACGCGGTGCCGAGCATCCCGGCAATCGGCCTCGTGCTGGTGCTCTCGGTCGACTGGTTCATCGGGATGGCGCGCGCGGTCGGCAATCTGATCGGCAACTGCGTCGCCACCGTCGTGGTCGCGGCGTGGGAGGGTGACCTGGACCGTGACCAGGCCCGCCGGGTGCTCGAAGGCAGCGAGGCAGTCGACGTCACCGCGGGCTAAGGCAGGTTCCGCAAAAGCGAAGTCTTCAATCGAGAGAAACGCAGACCGCCTTTGCGCGGAGGCTGCGCGCAGGAACTCGGGCGCAATGGCCTCACCACTGGGCTCACGAAGCTTCGGAATCGTGCGCTCGCTGATAAACGAAATCCCCGCGTGGTGCGCGGGGGTACGTCAGTTGATCCCGGATGACTTGCTTCGAAGCGGGCTTATTTGACGATTTTCAAGTATGGCGGCAGCCGCTTCAGCGCCGCCGGCTCCTCGGTGTGATCGTCCGACGCGATCATGTCACACAGGGCCTTCAACTCGGAATCGGTCACCTTGTGGAGCTCCATCCGGAGTTCGAGGATGGCGAGCGACAACAGCCGCGCCGTTTCCGTGCTGGCCCGGTCGGTCAGAAAAGCCTGACATTCTTCCAGGGTTGCAAGCAGCGCCAGCAACCTTTCTTCCGCATTTGCGACCGGCATATCTTCCACTCCCGAAGCCGCGAGGTAGAGTCGAGGCGTGGCCTTCTTCCGCTTCATTGGCCTCTCCCGCCAGGATTCGCCGGAATGTCGTAGGCGCACAATTGTTCCCGATGATTCAGAACTTTTGGGTAATTGTCCAGCAACATTCCGAAAGCCTGACTTGCACTTACCTCAAACTTTCTCATCCCCGGCGATTCAGTCAAGCAACCGCGCACCGTCTGCGCGACCTCAGGCTGCACTAGCTGGGGTTGCATCCATACTAAGACGCCCGTACAATATAGTTGCCCGTAGAACTACGGGCGCAATGCATTGCCGCCCGGTAAGCATGCGCGCAAAATCTGTGTCGATCAAACTCGCGCTAGTTGTGATTTGGTCAATATTTTGCCAAATGTAGAGGGCGGGGTGTTGATAGACACCTCGGCGCGATCGACTTCAGGTAGTCGGCCGTGTCGGTAATTGGGTGCTTCCAAATACGCACGCTTCCAACCCGGATGTGCGCTTGGATACCATCCCGCGATCTTCCTGGATTTTCGTAGTTCACGACGAACCGACGATCCACTCGAGCTTAACGCGGTACATCATGAACGTGTCCCTGACCTAGCCGGGCCAGGGATTTCCGATTGAAGGACGGGTCACAAGAATGAACAGATCAGCAGCAAAGAAGATGAAGCAGCGCAGTGCCGGCAAGCCGGACATTGAGTTGGGCAAGCGAATTCGCCTGCGCCGTGTCGAGCAGAAGATCTCGCAGGCTGAACTCGGCGACAAGCTTGGTGTCAGCTTCCAGCAGGTTCAGAAGTACGAGAAGGGCGTCAACCGCGTCGGCGCCGCCCGCCTTCAGCAGATTGCGACCGCGCTCGATGTGCCGGTCACCTTCTTCTACGATGGCGACAACAAGGCCCGCGAAGTCGAGAGCCTGTTGTTCCTCGACAGCGCGTTCAGCCTCCGGTTGCTGCGCGCCTACAGCAAGATCAAGGATCAGACCGTGCAGCGCCAGTTGGTGTCGCTGATGGAATCGATCGCCGCCAACGAGGACTGAGCCACGGATCGGATCGCGGTGCCGCGACGCGATCCGCTACGCCGCCGGGACTGAGCTGTGGCCGGTCATCGCGACCGCCACATGCCGTTCCGACCAGGAAGATGTCGAAGCGCTGCCGTCCACGATGGCAGCGCTTTTTGTTTGGCCGCGCATGGCGACGCATTTGCGCCGACTTTCGCGGCGGGCTCTGAACGCCCGGGACATCGGGGCCGATGCGTGCGTCGCCATTCTGTCGCGCGGCCAATTGTCGCCCGCGCGCCGTGTCATCTCACAACCCCCGCATTTCCTGCGTTGAACCATCGCACCTCAAACCAAGTGCACGTGCTCGTCTTTTTTGTCGCAGCAACCAAGCGGCCGCATGGACGTTTTCAGGCTTCAACCAAGGAGATCTCAATGAATATCAAGCTTGCTGTTATTGGACTGGCCGCGCTTGGCAGCGCAGTGCTGATGTCCGGCGCGGCATCGGCGGTGCCGAACGGACTTCCGCAGGCCAGCCACATCGCAGGCGAAACCTCCAACGTCGACAAGGTGCGCCAGGTTTGCGACCGCTGGGGCCGCTGCTACTGGCAGCCGGGCGGTTACGGCTATTACGGTCCGCGCCATCACGGATGGCATCATCGTCCGCACGTCCAGCCTCGCCACCATCACGGTCATCGCCATCATGGCGGCCGCCACGGCGGCGGACATCATGGTGGTGGACATCATGGTGGTGGACATCACGGCGGACATCGCCGCTAACCGTCACGAGGGGGCTTCGGCCCCCTCAGTCGCGGCGCTAAAGCGCCGCCAGCACGGCCTTCGCGACATCGGCCGTGCCGCTGCTGCCGCCGAACTCGAACGGCTTGATGCCGTCGGCATAGACCCTGTCGACCGCGCGCTCGATGTTTTCGGCGGCCTCAGCGGCGCTCTCGATACCGTGCTTGTCGGCGAGCCAGTCCAGCATCATCGCAGTCGACAGGATCATCGCGGTCGGGTTCGCCTTGCCCTGCCCCATGATATCGGGCGCGGTGCCGTGGCAAGGTTGGAACACCGCGTAGCGGTCGCCGATATCGGCTGACGGCGCCATGCCCATGCCGCCGATCAGGCCGGCGGTGAGGTCCGACAGGATGTCGCCGAACATGTTCTCGGTGACCATCACGTCGAAGTCCCATGGGCGCTTCACCAGCGCAGCCGCGGTCGCGTCGATGTAGAGGTGATCGGCCTTGACGTCGGGATGACGCTTCGCCGTCTCGTCGAAGATGTTGCGGAAGAAGGCGAATGCCTTGAACACGTTCGCCTTGTCGACGCAGGTCAGCCCGCTATTGGCCTTGCCGCGCGCCTTGCGACGCTCGGCAAGCCGGAACGAGAACTGGAACAGCCGCTCGGAGGTGTGGCGCGTGATCACCATCGTCTCGCGCGCCTCGCTGTCGGTGACGACGCCCTTGCCCATCGAGGCGAACAGGCCCTCGGTGGATTCCCTGATCACGACGAGATCGATGCCCTTCTGGTCGGCCCCGACGATCGTGCTCGGCACGCCCGGAATCAATCGCGCGGGCCGCACGCCGGCATAGAGATCGAAGATCATGCGCAATTCGATCTGCGGCGCGATCTCGGTGTTGTCGGGATAGCGCACCGACGGCAATCCGCAGGCGCCGAGCAGGATCGCATCCGCCTCCTCGCACAGCCGGATCGTGCTCTCCGGCATCGACTTGCCGGTCTCCTTGTAGTGGCCGGCGCCGGCCGCCGCCTCGGTGAAGCGGAATTTGAGGCCGGCCGATGCCTCGATCTTGCGCAGCACCTCGAGCGCCGGCGCCATCACCTCGGGGCCGATACCGTCGCCGCCGAGAACGGCGATGTGGAGCGTGTCGTTGGCGGGCATGGGGTATCTCCGGTAGTCGACAGGTAACGTTGCGTCCGTCATTACGAGCGACGCCAAGCAATCCATGCCGCAGCCTGCGGAGATATGGATTGCTTGGTCGCGGAGCCTGTCATCGGGCGCGCGTTCGCGCGACCCGTTGGCTCCTCGCACTGACGGCCGATACCTACGGCGTCAGCACGGCGCGGCCGACGAGTTGCCCCTTGTGCAGATTGGTCAGCGCCTCGTTCGCCTTCGCCAGCGGCATCGGCGTGACCGGGATCGCCGGAATCTTCTTGGTGCGCACGAGGTCGAGCAACTCCTGGGTCTCGCGGAGGTTGCCGACATAGCTGCCCTGGATGGTGACCGCCTTGATCGGGATCAGCGGCAGTGCCCAGGTCGCGCCACCGCCGAACAGGCCGACGATCACGAGCTTGCCGCCCTTGGTCAGGCAGTCGAAGCCGAGCTGCGAGGTCTGGGCGTTGCCGACCAGGTCGATCGCGGCGCGGATCGGCTGGCCGGCCTTCTTGACGAGCTGCTCCAGCGCATCCGGCGCCTTGCCGTCGACGGTTGCGAGCGCGCCGGCAGCCTCGGCCGCTTCGCGCTTCTTGGCGTCGATATCAACCACGATGGCGCCCTTGCCGCCCATCGCCTTCAGCAGCGACAGCGCCATCAGGCCGAGGCCGCCGGCGCCGAAGATCACGATCGGCGTGTCGAGATCCTTCTCGACCTTCTTCAGCGCGCTGTAGGTGGTGACTCCCGAGCAGGCGTAGGGCGCGGCGGTGACCGGATCGAGCCCCCCGAGGTCGAGCAGATATTTCGGATGCGGCACCGTCATGTGATCGGCATAGCCGCCGTCGCAATAGACGCCGAGCGCATTCGGCTTGATCGCGCACATGTTCTCGTCGCCGCCGAGGCAGGTCGGGCATTTGCCGCAGCCGAGCCAGGGATAGGCCAGCGCGACGTCGCCGATCTTGAGGCCGCCCTTGTCGGCGTCCTTGACGTCGGGGCCGAAGGCCACGATTTCGCCGACCGTCTCATGCCCCATCGTCCGCGGCAGCGAGACGCCGCGATCCTTGAGCGACAGCGGCTTGCGGCCATGGCCGAGGTCGTAGCCGCCCTCCCAGATGTGCAGGTCGCTGTGGCAGACGCCGGCGGCCTTGACCTTGATCAGCACCTGCGTGCCCGACGGCTGCGGCGTCGGCTGATCGACCTCCTTCAAGGGGGCGTTGAAATCGACGACCTGGAAACTCTTCATCGCTGTTCTCCCGAAGCTTGTTGTTGCAGCGGACCTTGCCACGCCTGCCCTCCGGGGACAAACGTTGATGCCCCCGTTTTCGAGCAAGCCGCCATGCGACCGGCTCGCAAGCCAATTCCGAGGCTCATTGTTCAGACCAGCGGATGATGGCAAGCCGCGAACTGGCCGGGCGCAACCATGCGCAGGTCCGGCACCTCACTGGCACAACGCGCATCGGCCCGCGGACAGCGGGTGCGGAAGCGGCAGCCGGAGGGCGGCGCGATCGGCGACGGCGGTTCGCCGACCGGCACGCTCTGGGTCGGGCGCACATCCGGATCGGGCACCGGGATCGCCTCGATCAGCAGCGCGGTATAGGGATGCGCAGGCCGCGCGAACAACTGCTCGGAGGGTCCGACCTCGCAGAGCCGGCCGAGATACATCACCGCGACCCGATCCGAGACCGCCTTCACCACGGCAAGGTCGTGGGCGATGAACAGCAAGGTCAGGCCGTAGCGCGCCTTCATCTCCTCCAGCAAATTGAGGATCTGGGCACGAATTGAAACGTCGAGCGCCGACACCGGCTCGTCGCAGATCACGAACTCCGGATTGAGCACCAGCGAGCGGGCGATGCAGATGCGCTGGCATTGCCCGCCGGAGAATTCATGCGGCAGCCGGCCGCTGACCAGCGCCGGGTCGAGGCCGACCGCCGACAACACCTCGGCCACCCGCCGCTTGCGTTCCTCGGGATCCTTGACGCCGGCGATCACCAGCGGTTCGGCGACGATGTCGCCGATCCGCCGCCGCGGATTGAGCGAGGCGATCGGGTCCTGGAAGATCAGTTGCACGCGCCGGCGCATCTGGCGCAGCGCCTCGCCCTTCAGCGTGGTGAGATCGTGGCCGTCGAACAGCACCTTGCCGGAAACCGCCTGACGCAATTGCAGCACCGCGCGGCCGAGCGTGGATTTGCCACAGCCGGATTCGCCGACCAGCCCGAGCGTTTCGCCCCGCCCGATCTCGAGGCTGACGTCGGAGACCGCATGGATGGTCTTGCCGCCGACCGAGTATTCAACGACGAGGTTTTCCACCTTCATCAGCGGGTTGGATGCAGCCTGCAACATCATGCGCCAACCCCTGCTGCGATCGGATGGAAGCAGGCGTAGAGATGCTCCGGTGTCTCCGCCGGGCTGAGCTGCGGCTTCTCCGCGCCGCAGCGCTCGGCGGAATAGCGGCAGCGTGGCGAGAACGAGCAGCCCTTGAGCGGCCGGGTCGGATCGGGCGGCCGCCCCGAGATCGCCGGCAGCGGCGTATGCGGCGCGACGTCGAGCTTCGGCAGCGCGGCGAGCAGCGCCTCGGTGTAGGGCATCCGCATCCGCTTGAACAAGGCAGGCGTCGGCGCGCGCTCGACGACGCGGCCCGCATACATCACCGCGACCTCATCGGTACGGCCGGCGACCACGCCGAGATCATGGGTGATGATGATCATCGCCATGTGGCGGCGCTGCTGCTCGCGCGCCAGGAGATCGAGGATCTGGGCCTGGATCGTGACATCGAGCGCGGTGGTCGGCTCGTCCGCGATCAGCAGCTTCGGCTCGCACGACAGTGCGACTGCGATCGCGACGCGTTGGCGCATGCCGCCTGAGAGCTGGTGCGGATATTGCGCCAGGCGCTGCTCGGGCGCGGGAATGCCGACCGCCGCCAACAGTTCGATGCTGCGCTGCCTCGCCTGGGCGAGATCGAGCTCGAGATGTTCCTGGATGGTCTCGATCAACTGGGTGCCGATGGTCAACACCGGATTGAGCGAGGTCATCGGGTCTTGGAACACCACCGCGAGCGAGCGGCCGCGCAGCTTGCGCAATTTCTCCGCGGACAACCTTGTCAGGTCCTGCCCATCGAACATCACGCGGCCGGACAGTTTGGCCTTCTTGGGCAGCAATTGCAGGATCGCGCGCGACAGCATGGTCTTGCCGCAACCGGACTCGCCGACGATGCCGAGCGTCCTGCCGGCGCCGACGGCGAGATCGACATGATCCACCGCCCGCAGATTGCCGCGCGGCGTCGGCAGGTCGACGACCGCATTCTCGACCGAGAGCAACACGCTACTCATAGCGCACCCTGCCTGGGGTCGGTCAGCGCGCGGATGGTGTCGCCGATCAGGTTGAAGGCGAGCACGGTCAGGAACATCGCGATCGCCGGAATGAAGGCGAGCTGTGGTGCCACCTCGAGGCTCTCGCGTCCCTCCCCGATCATGCTGCCCCAGCTCGAGATCGGCGGCGGCACGCCGAGGCCGAGGAACGACAGCGATCCCTCGACCACGATGGTGACCGCGACGCCAAGCAGGAAGAAGGCGAGCAGCGGCAACAGCACGTTGGGCAGCAGCTCGCGCAGCAGGATACGGGTGTGCGTGGCACCGAGCGCCTGCGCCGCGATGACGAATTCGCGCCGCGCCAGCGACAGGGTTGCAGCCCGCGCCACCCGCATGAAGGCGGGAATACCGAGCACGCCGAGGATGCAGGTCAGGTTGAAGATCGACTGGCCGAGATAGGCCGTGACTGCAAGCGCCAGGATCAGCGGCGGGAACGCCAGCAGCACGTCCATGCTGCCGACCACGAAGGATTCGAAACGGCCGCGGAAATAGCCGGCGAGCATGCCGAGCGCGCCGCCGATGGTGACCCCGATCATCGGCGCGCACAGGCCGACGATCAGCGAGATGCGCGCCCCATAGATCAGCCGCGACAGCTCGTCACGGCCGAGCCCGTCGGTACCGAGCCAGTGCTCGGCGGAGATCGGCGCCCTTCGTTCGAGCATGTCCATGTCGGTCGGGCTCGGCAGCGGCAACAGGTCGGCGAAGATCGCGACCGCGAACACCAGCACCATCCAGCCGATCGCGAACCAGAACAGCAAGCCAAGCCTGCGACGGCGACGGGCCGGTGCCGCGCCGGCCTCGTCCTCGAGGCTGAGCTCAAGCGTGGCCATGGCGGATCCTCGGGTCGAGCAGAGCGTACAGCATGTCGACGATGAAATTCATGATCACGAAGCCCGCGGCGACCAGCAGCACCACGCCTTGCAGGATGATGAGGTCGCGGGTGTAGATCGCGCCGACCAGCAGACGGCCGATCCCCGGCAAAGCGAAGATCGATTCGACGATGACGGTGCCGCCGATCAGCCGGCCGATATTGATGCCGGTGATGGTAACGAGCGTCAGCGACGACGGCTTCAGCGCGTGCACGAACAGGATGCGCGACGGCTTCAGTCCCTTCGCCTTGGCGAGCGCGATGTAGTCCTCCTGAAGCGCTGCGATCATGTCGGAGCGCAGCACCCGCATGATGCCGGGCCATTCCGCAAGCCCGAGCGTCAGTGCCGGCAGCACCATGAAGCGCAGATTGGCGACCGGGTCCTCGGTGAACGGCACGTAGCCGGTCGCCGGCAATATCCGCAGCTCGACCGCGAACAGATAGATCAGCAGGATCGCGGACAGGAAGGTCGGCACCGACAGCATGCCGAAGGCCGAACCGGTCATGAAGCGGTCGAACGCACTGCCGGCCTTGGCCGCGCAGGCGATCGCGAGCGGCACGCCGATCGCAAGTCCGATCAGCTCGGCCAGGATCATCAGCTCGAACGAGACCGGAATGCGCTCGCTGACGGCCTGCCACACGGTCTGCCCGGTGCGGAACGATCGTCCGAAATCACCTTGCAGGATGTGCCACAGCCAGCCCAGATAGCGCAGCCAGATCGGCTGATCGAGCCCCATGTCGTGGCGCAGGGCGGCGACGTTCTCCGGCGTCGCCTGATCGCCGAGGATCACATAGGCCAGATCGCCAGGCAGCAGAGAGGCGATCACGAAGGTCAGAACCGAGACCGCGATCAGCACCGGCACCAGATACAGGAGCCTGCGCGCGACGAAGAACAGCATGAACCGCTATTCCTTCCAGGCGTCGGAGACGTCGAGCACCCCGTTGAACATCTTCGGCACACCCTTCACCTTCGCGCTCGAGATCGCATAGTAGGTGTTCTGAAAGGTCCAGAACCAGATGGCTTCCTTGTTGATCAGGCGGCTGACCGCGCAATAGTCCTCGGTGCGCTTGGCAACGTCGGCGGTGGTCCGCGCATGCTCGAGCAACCGGTCGAGTTCCGGATCGGAGAAGTTCGCCAGCGCCACCGGGCTGCCGGTGTGGAAATTGGCGTACATCTGCGGATCGGGATCGGCGAGATCGACGATACGCCACGGTGTCAGTTGGAACTGGCGCATGAAGGCACGCGGCACGATGGTGGCCTGATCGACCTGCTCGATCTCCATGTTGGCACCGGCCCGCTTCCAGATCTGTTGCAGCACCTGGCCGACGGTGCGACCTCGCGGCGTCGCCGACACGATCATCTTGAAGTCCACCGGCTTGCCGTAGTCCTTGAGCAGCGCCTTGGCCTTGTTGATGTCCTCCGGCAGCGCCCCGTCGTCCTTGCACTTCACCCAGGAGCCGTCGCCATAGGGATTGCTGGCCGGCCGCGCCAGGCCATTGGTGATCGCCTGCGAAATCTTCTTGCGGTCGAGCGCCATCACCAGCGCCTGCCGGACGCGGACGTCGTCGAACGGCGGCGCCTTGGTATTGAACGCATAAACCTGCGCGCCCGAGCCCGCATAGGTATGCACGGTCAGGCTCTTGTCCTTCTGCGCCTTGACGATGTTGTCGGCGTCGTACTCGTCGTCCCAGATGACGTCGGCCTCACCCGATTGCAGCGAGGCAAAGCGCGACTGCGCATCCGGCAGCGGCTTCAGGATGATGCGGTCGAGATAGGGCTTGCCCTTGTCCCAGTAGTCCGGGTTCTTCTCCAGCACCATGCGGTCGCCGGCGGTCCAGGATTTCAGGATGTAGGGACCGGTGCCGACGGGATTGCGGTTGTAGTCATCGCCCTTGGTCTTCCAGGCCGTCGGCGACTGCATCACGTTGTTGGAACTTTGAATGGATTGCGTCGCCGGGAAGTTCACCGCCGGGTCGCTGAAATTGTAGCGCACCGTGAGGTCATCGATGACGTCCACGCTCTTGATGCTGGTGATGTAGAACGCACAGCGGCACTTGTTGGCCGGGTCCTTCTGGCGGTCGAAGTTCTCCTTGACCGCCTGCGCATTGAACGGCGTGCCGTCGTGGAATTTGACACCGGGCCGCAGCTTGATGGTCCAGGTCTTGAAGTCTTCGGAATGCTCCCAGGACAGCGCGAGCTTCGGCTTCGGTTCGCCCTTGTCGTCGAGCGTCATCAGCGTGTCGAAGATCGCGGCGGCCGCGGTGTTGGCCGAGGTGTCGTAGACACCGACCTTCAGCGGATCGAAGCCGGGGATATCGAGCTCCTGACCAACGGTCAGCGTGCCACCCTGCTTCTGCGCATGGGCCGGTACAGCTGACGCCACTGCACCTAATCCCGCCACAAGAAATATGCGCGCAACCGCGTGCGCGCGCCCGGCCAGCTTCATCGATGCTCCCTCCCAGGTGGGCGACGTCCGGTGTTCCGGATCGTCGTCTGTTGGGCAGCAGCTTGTCTGGAATCGCTGCGCGCGACAAGACCGTAAAACGGATGAAAAGCCGCAGGGAGATCACGATGCGATCCTGTCGGATCGCATCATGAACTCAGCTGCTCATTCTAGCTGCGTGCGGTCTTGGCCGGCTGCGCCGCGAATCCTGCGATCTGATCGTCGGAGAGACCGATCTCCTTCAGGTATGACAGCGTGTGCTCGCCCAGCGTCGACATCCGTTTGCGGGCACCGACCGTTGCACCGGACATCCGGAACGGCAGGTTGAGCACCTTGAAGCTGCCGCCGCCATCCTCGACCTCGGCCAGTGCACCGCGATGGGCGATCTGCGGATCGGCGAGCGCCTCGCGCACGGTGCGATAGGCCGACGACGGCACGCCATATTCGTTGAGCGCGACGAGACAGGCCTGCGTGCTGACCGCGCGCGACCACGCCTCGACGCCCTCCATCAGATCCGCCCAGTTCTCCCGCCGATCGGAATATTTGGCGAAGCGCGGGTCGGACACCCATTCGGGCCGGCCGATCACCTGCATCAGGTTCTGGAACGTCTTCTCGCTGGCGATCGCCACCATCACGTAACCGTCGGTGGTTTCGATCGGGCCGAACATCGGACGCTGGGTCTGCTTCACCTCGAATTGCGACCACTGCAACTCGTTCAGGGTCAGGCTCAGCATCGATTCCAGCATCGAGACGTCGATATGCTGGCCCTTGCCGCTGGCGGCGCGCTGATAGAGCGCAGCCGAGATCGCGCCGAACGCATAGACGCCGGTGAGCACGTCGGCGTGGTAGATGCCGCAATAGTCCGGGCGCGAGCGGCCCGGCTGATAGGCAAGATGCGCCATCTCGTAGCCCGAGGCGGCATGGATCACCGGCGCATAGGCCGGCAATTCCGCCGACGGGCCGGTCTGGCCGTAGCCCGAGATCGAGCAGAAGATCAGCTTCGGGTTGATGTCGCGGACCGAGGCGTAATCGAGCTTCAGCCGACGCATCACACCGGGACGGAAATTCTCCACCAGCACGTCGGCAGTCGCGATCAGCCGGCGCACGGCCTCGACGCCGGCGGGCGACTTCAGGTCCAGCACCAGGCTGTGCTTGCCGATATTGAGCTGGCCGAACGCCGTCGAGCAATTGTTGCGCAGCGGCGGCCGCGTCCGCATCGTCTCGCCCTCGGCGGGCTCGATCTTGATCACCTCCGCGCCCATGTCGGCGAGCATCCGCGTGCAATGAGGTCCGGCGATCGTGGTCGAAAAATCGAGCACGCGAAGGCCTTCAAAGCTCCGTGTCAAATTCCCCTCATCGTCAGCAGCTATTGTCGTTGGCAAGGCTTCCTCCAGCTTCGTCATTCCTTGGCGTGGCGTGGACCCTAAAGTGAGCCGCCCCGACAGGAAAGCGTCTCGTCCAGACCGGGCCCGCGGGCGGTCTTGCATTTTACTCAAAGGCAGATTGGACCCGATCTTGCATGGCCCCTGTCATGGGCTGGAACGAGGGCGCTTGTTGAAGGTCTTATTCGTCACGACCGAGATGGACGATTTCGTCCGCGTGGGCGGGCTTGCCGCCGTCTCTGCAGCATTGCCGCGGGCGCTCCGCCCCTGGAGCGACGTCAGGATCATGCTTCCCGGTTACCGGGACGTGGTCGAACAGTTCACACATATTGAAATCGTTGGGCAATGCCCTGCGCACGCAGAGATGCCGGCCTGCACGCTTGGCCGCGCATCGACCAAGGACGGGCTGCCGGTCTACGTGCTGCTGTGTCCGCAGCTCTATGACCGGCCCGGCAATCCCTATGGCGATGAGTCCGGTCGCGACTGGCCCGACAACGACATCCGCTTCGGCCGCTTTGCCTCCGCCGCTGCCGAACTTGCAGCCGGCACGCTGGACAAGAATTGGGCAGCCGACCTCGTGCACGCCAATGACTGGCAGGCGGCGCTCACACCGGCCTACCTCGCCTGGCGTCAACTACGGATTCCGTCGATCCTGACCATCCACAATCTCGCTTATCAGGGCTTGTTTCCGCGGGACTCGCTGCGGCGGATCGGCGCACCGGAAAGCTCATTCCACATTGACGGGCTGGAGTTCTACGACAAGCTCTCCTTCCTCAAGGGCGGCCTCGTCTACGCCTCGCACCTGACCACGGTCAGCGCGACCTATGCGAAGGAGATCACGACCGCTGAGCTCGGCTGCGGGCTGGAGGGCCTGCTCCGTGCCCGCTCCGACGCCGCAGAGCTGACCGGCATCCTGAACGGCATCGACGAGAGCTGGGACCCGCGCCATTGCGCGCAGCTCGCCCAGCCGTTCGGCGCCGGCGACTGGAAGGGCAAGCAGGCCAACGCCGACTATGTCCGCCGGCAATTCGGGCTCGCCGTCTCGCGCGGGCCGATCTTCGGCCTGGTCGCGCGGCTGGTGCATCAGAAGGGCGTCGACCTCGTGCTGTCGGCCGCCGACGAGATCATCCGGGACGGCGGACAGATCGTCGTCACCGGCAGCGGCGAGCCGGCAATCGAAGACGCGCTGGTGGCTGCGCATCGGCGGCGGCCGGACGCGATCGGCGTCATCATCGGCTTCAACGACGCGCAGGCGCGCCGCATCTTCGCCGGCAGCGACTTCACCCTGATGCCGTCGCGCTTCGAGCCTTGCGGCCTCAGCCAGATGTATGCGCAGCGTTTCGGTTCGTTGCCGATCGGCCACCAGACCGGCGGGCTCGCGGAAACCATCGCCGACGGCGAAACCGGCTTCCTGTTCGCGCAACCGTCGGCGGAGTCTTTCCTCGGCGGCGTCCGGCGCGCGTTCGACGCCTATCGCGCCAAGGACCGCCTCAACGCCATGCGCGCCAGCGCGATGGCCAAGTCCTACAGCTGGGACCTGTCGGCCGCCTGTTATAGCGCGCTGTACAAACGGCTGATCATGCCGCGCGCGGCGTAACCAGCGGTTCCTGCGCCTGTGACGTCACATCGACTGGGATCCCAGCGAGCCCGGTAACAATCACTTCATTGCAGCGAACCTTTCAGGCACTCACGCCGCCCCAAGGCTGCGTGCCTGGACGATAGCGTACGCATGAAATTGCGAATGACGGACATTTTGCCAAAACGCGATTGCGATGGAGAAACATCATGGATGTCAACGAAGAGCGTCTCAATTCATTCATGGGAAAGATGGTTGGTGACTTTGGGGCCGCCCTGAACGCCTCGCTGATGCTGGTCGGCGACAAACTGGGCCTCTACAAGACGCTTGCGCAGCGAGGACCGATGAATGCCTCGGCGCTCGCCAAGGCGACCGGAACGGCCGAGCGCTACGTTCAGGAGTGGCTCTCGGCACAGGCCGCCTCCGGCTACGTCGAATATGACAGGAGCTCCGGAGAATTCTCGATGCTGCCCGAGCAGGCACTCGCGCTCGCCGACGAGGACAGCCCGGTGTTCCTCGGCGCCATCGGAAACCTGGTCGGCGCAACCTTTCTCGACGAGCCGAAAATCACCGACGCATTCAAGACCGGCAAGGGAGTCGGCTGGAACAGGCGCAGCGAGTGCCTGTTCTGCGGCACCGCCCGCTTCTTCCGAACGAGTTACAAGCACTATCTGGTCCAGCAATGGCTGCCGGCGCTCGAAGGCGTCGTCGACAAGCTGACGAAAGGCGCCGTCGTCGCTGATATCGGCTGCGGGCACGGCGTCTCGACGCGGCTGATGGCAGAGGCGTTTCCGAAATCAACCTTCTACGGCTTCGACTATCACGACGGCTCGATCCAGGCGGCGCAGATGTCCGCACGGGAGGCGGGACTGTCAGACCGAGTCCACTTCGAAACGCACTCCGCCAAGACATTCCCTGCCAAGGGGTATGATTTGGTGTGCTTCTTTGATTGCCTGCATGACATGGGCGACCCGGTCGGCGCCCTCAAGCATACCCGTTCCACCCTCGCCGACGACGGCACCTGCATGCTGATCGAGCCGTTCGCCAACGATCGGCTGGAGGACAACCTCAATCCGGTCGGGCGCGTCTACTACGCGGCGTCGACGATGATCTGCACACCGGCATCGCTGGACCAGGAGGTCGGTCTTGCACTCGGCGCGCAGGCCGGAGAGGCGCGACTGCGCGACGTGGCACGCCAAGGCGGCTTCTCGCGTTTCCGCCGCGCCGCGGAAACGCCGTTCAACCTGATCCTGGAAGCTCGCCCGTAACGGCGGCACGCAACCGGACGGCGGTGTCGCACCGCCGTCCGATCGTTCAGTTATCCCGGATCAATCCGACGCCCTACCACCAGTCGCGTTGCGACTGATAATAGTACTGGCCACCGCGCCGGCGCGGAGCGGCTTGAGGATTGCCGTAAACCTGCGGCTCGCCGTACTGGGTGGGAGCCTGCGGGTTGCCGTATCGGGTCGGCCCCTGCGGATTCCAGTTGCGCGGCGAGAAAAAGCCGAAGCCGTCATCTTCCCCGCTCGCGACCATGTCGTCGGTTTCTGCCGGCCGCGTCGGCTTGCGCGTGATGAAACCACCCTGCGGCTGGTTGCTCAGGACAGCGACGAACTCGGTGCGATAGTTGGTCTCGGCGCTCAGCGGTTCGTCCGAGATGATGATCGACGAGCGCGGCACCGCGGTCGGCGCAATGCGATCCAGCACATCCTGGGGAATGGTGACGCGGTCGAGCGCGTCCTTGGCGTTGTCTCCGTCGTCGATCGTCACCTCGGTCCAGCGCAGGCCGCTGTCGGTGCGCGCAACCGCCGTATAGATATGCGTACCGATCGGCTGGTCCGGATCACGAATGGTGACGGGAACCTCGATGCTCGAATCGAACACCTCGCCGCCATCCGGCCACGCCTTGTGGGTGTTGCGCCGGACGTAGAGCTTCTGCGTGGCGCGGCTGATGTAGACCGAGACCGGTTCGAGCGCGAGCTTCGCCTCGGTGGCCGCCTTCTGGGTATCGGCCTTCTTGGTCTCGGCGGCCTTGGCGGCGTCCTTCGCGGCGGCCGCGGCATCGAGCTTCGGCTTGGCGTCGCCTTGGGCTGCTTCGAACTGCGTGGTGGCAGCCGCCGCCTTGGCGGCAGCCTTCTGTTTCATATCTTCGGCGCGCGCCTTGGCCTGGTCGGTCTTGGCATTGGCGAGCGTCTTGTCGGCGAGCGCCACCTCGGCGTCGGCCCGGGTCTTGGCCTTTTCCAGCTTACGCAGGGAGGCCGGCGTGAACAATGCGGCTTCCTTGGTCGCGGCCACGGAGGCCTTCTTCGCCTCGTCGGCCGCCTTGGCGGCATCCGCGGCCTCGCGGGTCAGGGTCTCGGCACGCGCCGGAGCAGCGGCGATGGCTTGTGCGTTCGGCACGAACAGCGCCGGATGGGTGAAATCGACCGGAGCCGCGTCGTTCGGCGCAATGATCACGCGCATGCCGATCTGCGTCTTGTCGAACAGCTTCTCGGCAAAGTCGTAGGGCATGCGGACGCAGCCGTGGGAGGCTGCATAGCCTGGCAGCGGGCCGCCATGTAACGCGATGCCGTTCCAGGTGATGCGCTGCATGTTCGGCATCCAGGCATCATCATACATGGTCGAGTGGTGGTCCTTGTCCTTCTCGACCAGCGCAAAGACGCCGGCCGGCGTCTCGCGTCCCTTGACGCCGCTCGACACCGGCGCGCGGTAGATCCAGCCGTCGGCATCGTAGAACGTGACCTTCTGGGACTTGATCGACACGATGGCCATGATCGGCTCGCCGGCCGCGCGCGGCGCGGTCGCCTCGACGGTCGCCGCGGGGCGCTGCTGCTTGGCCGCGGCGCCGCCGGTCAGTGACGCGAATGTGACCATGGCCGCGAAGGTCACAAAGGCGGGATTCCCCCAACGCCGCATCGCTCCGGTGGCCTGCGCCGTCGTCGTTCGATTTATCATGCCATTCCTCAGTCGAAGTGCCTGCCCGCGCTGCGTCGATCTCTATCAGATCCCGATTTTGGATTGATTAACCGCTGTCACGCCGGGTGCTTGGCTGCTGGTTCATCGGCTCGTTCCAGCAGCAAATCACTCATATATGACGGCGCATGCAGGAGGAAGGTTCCGTGCGAACGAAACCGGCCCATAATTGCGGATATCCGGGGCCTGGAAGATAGCGGCCGATGCGGCCTCGTTCGCTGTCATGCCGTCCGCCGCGTCTCCGGCATCACCAGCCAGATCATGAATAGCCCGAGCGCAGCGACCCCGGCCAGGCCCATGAAAGCGGTGCCGCTGCCGAGCCTGTCGCTGACAAAGCCGGCCAGCACCGTGCTGAGCGATGCGCCGATGCCGACCGCGGTGCCGACGATGCCCTGCGCCAGGTTGAAATGGCCGCTGCCGAACGCAACGTCAGCCACGATCAGCGGCACCATCACGCTGAAGATCGCCGCGGTGATGCCGTCGAAAACCTGCACCACGACGAGCAGATAGGGATCGCGCACCGTCGCGAACAACAGACCGCGGATCACCAGCGAGGCGAATGCGATCAGGAGCAGCGGCCGGCGGCCCCAGGCCTGCGCCTTGCGGCCGACCGACGGGGAGCACAGCGCAACGATCGCCTGCGGCACGATAATGCAGGCGGCGATCAGGACCGGCGCCCATTGGCTCGACCGCGTCGTCACCACGCCCGCCATCAACGGCAGCATCGCGGCGTTGGCGAGCTGGAACAGCATCATCGCGCCGGCGAAGATCAGCAGCGAGCGCTGCCGGACCAGGCCGAGCACGCTGGTCGCCTTCTTGTCCGGCACCTCGCGCTTCACCGCGCCATGGGCCTGCGCGATATCGATCTCGCGCTCGCGGATCCGCGCGAGCGCCAGCAGCGTCGGGATCGCCAACAGGAAGGTGACGAGGAACACCGAACGGCTGGAGAGGAAATAGCCGCAGGCGCCCATCAGCGCCGCGGCCGAGCCGCTGCCGAGCGAGGCGAAGCGCGCGTTGCGGCCGAGCCGCTCGCCGATCGCAAGCGGCCCGACCAAACCGAGGCTGATCGCGGCGATCGCCGGTCCCAGCACGCAGCTCGCAAGCGCGTGCAGCGTCGCGGCGAGCGTCACCACGGGAAAGATCGGCCACAGCGCATAGGCCAGCGCGGCCGATCCGATCGCGGCGACCGCGCAGCCCGCGACCACCCGTTCCGAGCGCGCCGCATCGACGATCGCGCCGCCCGGCATCTGACCGATCAGACCGATGATACCGCCGATCGAGAGCACGAAGCCGATCTCGACCTGGGTCCATTTCTGCGTCGTCAGATAGACCGCGATGAACGGGCCGAACCCGGTCTGCACGTCGGCCAGGAAGAAGATGAACCAGTCGAGCCCGCGCTGGCTTTCGCGCGATGGCGCGCGCGGTTGCCCCGGATCGGGCCGATCGGGCACCAGCGGCACGACATTGGTGCCGGCTGACCGCTCACCACGATCGTCGCCAACCGCCTCGAAGGAAGAGTTCGGACGCGCGACCAGCTTCTGCCCCCTAATGCTCGTAATCCCATGGATGGAGATTGCCGGCCGCGCCCAGCACGATCAGCGGTGTATCTTCCTTGTATTCCGGCGCAGCGCTGACCTGCTGCTTGTTGAGGTCGAGCGTGATGCTGTCGCTCTTGCTGGAAACGCCGGCGAAACGCAGTGCGTTCCAGTCGACCACGATCTTGCGGCTGCCGACGCCGAGGAACCCGCCGAAATCGATCACGGCGGCGCGAACCTTGCCGTCGCGATCGACGATGACGTCGACGATGCGGCCCATGTCTTCATTGGCGGAGCTGCGCACATCGCGCCCGAGAATGCCGTGGGCATCGCGCGCGCCGATCACGGTCACCGATGGCGGTGGCGACGGCTCCTTGGCCGCATCCTTCGGCGCCGGCGGCGCCGGGGCCGCCGCTGGCGGAGCTGGCGCCGGGGCGGCGTCGTCGCCGGCGCGGACGTTGGCGCAAGTCAGCAGCGCCACTGCGACCAATAAAATCATCACCCTCGGACGCATGTACCTCTCCCCACGATTTGCCGCTGCGCACGGACGCTCAATGCGTCAGCACGATCGACACCTGGATCTGGCCGCGCGTGCGCAGCACTTCGAGCGACACCTCGTCGCCGTGACGACGCAGCCTCAGGTCGACGCTGGAGGCACCGAGCCTCAGATCACGCAGCACCACCTCATTGAGGAACTCCGGCAGGCACGGATCGCGCAGCCTGATCTCGCCACGCGCGGTATCGAATTCGAGGCCGAGCGCGGCCTCCAGCAAGGTGAACGGTGTCGCGCTCGCCCAGGCCTGCGGCGCGCAGGCCACGGGATACAGCACCGGGCCGCGCCGGCGCTCGCGACGGAAGCCGCAGAACAGTTCGGGCAGCCGCCGCAGCTCCATATAGCTCGCGGCGTCGAACAGCCCCTTGAACAGATGCGCGACCGAATGCTTGAGGCCGTAACGGGCCAATCCGAGCGCGATCAGCGCATTGTCATGCGGCCAGATCGAGCCGTCGTGATACGACATCGGATTGTAGCGCGCCTCGCCCGCGGCGACCGTGCGGATGCCCCATCCCGAGAAGAATCTCTGGCTCATCAGATCGGCAGCGACCCGTCGCGCGCGGTCTTGGCGCACCATGCCCGAAAACAAGGTCTGTCCGGCATTCGACGTGCGCACCTTGCACGGCTGCTTGGCGCCGTCGAGCGCAAGCGCGTAGGTGCCGAGCTCCTCGCACCAGAAGGCCTGCTCGAACCGCTCGCGCAGCCGCTCGGCTTCGGCATCGAGCGTGGCGGCCTTGTCTGCGAGGCCGAGCCGGCGCGCCGCGCGCGCGGCAAGCTGCTTGCCGGCGAATACATAGCCCTGCACCTCCGCCAGCGCGATGTTGCCTTCGGCGAGCCTGCCGTCGGCGTGGAAGATGGCGTCGAAGGAGTCCTTCCAACCCTGGTTCCGGAGGCCCTCCTCGGTCGCGCGCTGATATTCGACGAAGCCGTCGCGATCCGGATCGCCGGGACCGTCGATCCATTGCAAGGCAGCCTCGACCGCAGGCCATAATTCGCGCAACGTCTCGACGTCGCCGGTGCGCTCCAGATAGAGCCCGGCCAGCAGCACGAACAGCGGCGTCGAATCGACGCTGCCGTAGTAATGCGCGAACGGCACCTCGCGCAGCGCGGCCATCTCGCCGCCGCGCATCTCGTGCAGGATCTTGCCCGGCGCGGCGTCGGCCAATGGATCGACGTCCTTGGCCTGGAACAGCGCCAGCCGCTTCAGCACGCCCCTGGCGATCCGCGGATCGACCCACAGCATCTGCAACGCGGTGATCAGGCCGTCGCGGCCGAATGTCGTCGAATACCAGGGAATGCCGGCATAAGGGTAACGGCCCTGCGGCGTCTCGGTCATCAGCATGTTGAGGTCGGCCATCGCCTGGCACAGCACCTCGTTGAAGATGTTGTTCGAGGTCTCGATCGAGGCCGCACCGGCCGAGCAATTGCGCATCTCGCGGCGGTGCGCCAGGAGCCCGCGGAAGAACGGCACCGGCTTCTGCATGATCGGCTTGTTGCAGGACACCGCGACGAACAGCGAGGTGACCCGGCCGGGCTCGAGGTCGAAATGATAGGTCGCGGCGTTGACCGACAGCCGCGTCGGCCGCGGATCGAAATGCAGCGCGGTGATCCGCGTCTGCTCGTCGAGACCGCGATACTCCAGCGCCACATCGGTCGGGCCAAGCAGCTTGCCCGACCCTATGCCGCGCCGCGGCCGCCGCTCGCCGCGCACCTCGAACAAATCGGCGAAATCATTGTCGAACAGCAACGTGAGGTCGAAGCTCGCCACTTGCTCGCCGTGGTTCTGCAAGCCGATGCGCTGATAGGCGGTGCCGCGCCACAGGAAGATCGAGCGCACGATGTGCAGCGTATCCTTCTGCAAGGTCAGGCGGCCGTCGCGATAGACGTCGGAATTGGTGAGATCGACGGTCAGCGCCGAATTGTCGTCGCGCATGTTGGAGCCGAGCAGCAATGGCTGCACGTCCTCCAGCACCATCTCCAGCCGCGCGAGGTAACGCGTGTCGGCATTGAACAGGCCGTCCGGCCCGCCGGCCGAGGCGCCGATATCGCCATGGCTGTCGAGCACGATGAAGGTGTCGTCATGCTTGAGCGAGCGCCGCGGCCGCGCCGCGGGCCCGGTCATCGGGATATAGAACGGCGATTCGGCGACGTGCTCAGTGATGCGAGCGGTGATGATCTGCGTAACGACGTCAGCTGCCATCTGAACCTCTGGCGACTTTCTTCAGCTCGAGTCCGGGCTCCACGAACGCACGGGAACGCAAGCACATGCTTGATGACGCGGGGATCAGGCCGCGCTGGTGGAGAGGCGGCCCATTTCGCGCGCCACGAGGTCGCGGTAGGGACCCCTTCCCTTCACCAGGATATCGGGCGGACCGTCCTCGACGATCCGGCCGCCCTGCAACACGACCACGCGATCGAAGCTGCGCAGCGTCGCGAGACGGTGCGCGATCGCCACCACCGTACGCCCGCGCATCAGCCGCGACAACGCCTCGCGGATCGCCTCCTCGGATTCCGCATCGAGCGCCGCGGTGGCTTCGTCGAGCAGCAGGATCGGCGCATCCTTCAAGAAAGCGCGCGCGATCGCGATGCGCTGGCGCTGTCCACCCGAGACCTTGACGCCGCGATCGCCGACGATGGTGTTCATGCCCTCAGGCAGGCTCTCGATGAAGTCGCAACGCGCCGCGATCGCGGCTCGCAGCACCTCGTCGTCGGTGGCGTCCGGCCGGCCGTAGCGGATGTTCTCCAGGATCGAACGATGGAACAGCGAGATGTCCTGCGGCACCACCGAGATCGCCGCGCGCAGGCTCTGCTGGGTGACGCGGGAGATGTCCTGACCGTCGACCGTGATGTTGCCCTGCTCGACATCGTAGAAGCGCTGCAAAAGGGTAAACAATGTTGACTTGCCGCCGCCGGACTGGCCGACCAGTCCGACCCGCTGGCCGGGCTGGATGCGCAGACCGAAGCGCTCGAACACCTGCAAGCCGCCAGGATAGCGGAACGAGACGTTGTTGAAGGCGATCGCCGCGCCGCTCTTGACCAGCGCTTCGGCTTCCGGATGGTCCTTCAGCTCGTGCGGCTGCAACAAGGTCGCCAGCGCCTCGGTGAGGCGGGCAACGTGCTGGGTGACGTCGACCAAAGCAACGGCGAGATCGCGGGTCGCGCTGAGGATCGAGATGCCGAGCGTGCAAACCAGCACGACGTCACCGGTGGTGGCCTGGCCCTGTTGCCAGAGCGAGAGCGCCCAGGCCAGCATCGCGATCGTGAGAATCACCGTCACGGCAGCGTGAACGAGCCGGAGCTTTTCGAGATAGCGCAGCGATCGGCCGCGCGCGACGAGTTCCCGGTTCACGGTCGCATCGAAGCGGTCGTGCTCGTAGCCGAGGCCGCAGAACGCGCGCACCAGCGGCAGGTTGTTGATCACGTCGACCATCTCGCCGTCGACGGCGGCAGCCGTATTGGCGAAGGCGTCGTGCAGCGGCCGGCCGGCGGCGGCCATGCGGAACATCGCCACCACCATGGTTCCCGCGATCAGGATCAGCACGGCTGACATTGTCAGGCTAACAGTTCCAACCAAGGCGATCGCCGCGAAGGTCGCGATGCAAGGCGGCAACACGTTCCATACGAACATGTTCTCGACGGTGAACACCGCATTCGACGTCGCGGTGATCCGGCTGGTCAACATGCCCGGCAGCCGGTCGGTGAAATAGCTCGGCGCGTGACCGGTGAGATGGCGGAACATGTCACGGCGGAGATCCCCGGTGACGCTGACGAAGGTGTAGCTCGCGGTCCAGCTCGCGATCCGCCACAGGAAGTTGTCAGCCGCGATCAGCGACATGAGCAGAGCGAATGCCAGCCATACGCCATTTGCGGATGATGGCCCCGCCGACAAAGCATCAACCAGATTCTTCACGCCGTACTGCGTGCCTACCGAGCAGGCAACGGCCGCAACGACGGCGGACAAGATCACGACATGCGAGGGGAGCCGCCGGCGCAGATAGCGCAGCACGAATGGAAATGGGCGATGCGCATAACCTGACAGATGATCCATGACGTCCTGCAAACCTGTTGAGGGTGAACGAGAAATTTTTAGTCGAAATTCTCGCGCACGATGACGTGAACGGCGACGGCGGGATTCCTTGGTGCAGCCATCACTGCGCAACATTTTTGCAACGCTGGCGTCGGCAAAAACCTGTTGGAGCGAGATGGCATCAGCAAGACCACAGTGTGATGGAAGAAAGAAGCGGCAGAACTCCCACACCTAAGGAACCTCGCACGTGCGAGAACGTTCCCGTCTTCGGCATGTCGGTGCCATCTCAAGAGGGCTGAGGGTACATCCACATTACAAACAGGAGACGGAGAAATGCGCATCGCGCAGGTTGCCCCGCTGACAGAGGCTGTTCCCCCGAAGCTGTACGGCGGCACCGAACGGGTCGTGCACTGGCTGACCGAAGAACTTGTAACACTTGGACATGACGTGACGTTGTTCGCCAGTGGCGATTCACAGACCTCCGCGAAGCTCGATGCGACCTGGCCGAAGGCACTGCGCCTCGACGGCTCCGTCCGCGATCCCAACGCGCTGCACATGGTGATGCTGGAACGCGTGCGGCAGAAGGCCGACGACGACGAGTTCGACTTCCTGCACTGCCATCTCGATTACTATCCGTGGTCGTTGTTCGCGCGGCAGCCGACGCCGTTCGTCACCACATTGCACGGACGGCTCGACCTGCCGGAGCACCAACCCGTCTTCAACACCTTCTCCAAGATCCCGGTGATCTCGATCTCCAACGCGCAACGGCGGCCGGTGCCGCAGGCGCAATGGGTGCGGACCATCCATCATGGCCTGCCGGAGAATTTGCTGACGCCGCAACCGGCCAGGCAATCCTATCTCGCCGTGCTCGGGCGCATCGCGCCGGAGAAAGGCGTCGATCGCGCGATCAAGATCGCGACCCGCTGCGGCATTCCGCTGAAGATCGCCGCCAAGGTCGACCGGGCCGATCAGGAATATTACGACGAGTTGATCAAGCCGCTGATCACGAACAATCCGCTGGTCGAGTTCATCGGCGAGATCAGCGACCGTGAGAAGCCGGATTTTCTCAGCGGCGCGATCGGGCTTTTGGTTCCGATCGACTGGCCGGAGCCGTTCGGGCTCGTGATGATCGAGGCCATGGCCTGCGGCACGCCGGTTATTGCGTATAACCGCGGCTCGGTGCCGGAGATCATCGAGGACGGCCTGACCGGCTTCATCGTCGAGGACGAGCTCAGCGCGGTCTCCTCGGTCGGCCGCCTGTCGACGCTCAACCGCGACGCCATCCGCAAGCAGTTCGAGACCCGCTTCACCGCGCGGCGGATGGCACTCGACTATCTCGCCGCCTACCGCAGCCTGATGGAAGCCAAGCCGCGCTTCAAGCTGGTGGCGAGCGCCGAGTAGCCGTTCAGCGGCCGATCGAATGATCCGGCGGGCCGGCCGGCACTGCCAGTGCCGGTCCGTTGGCTCATTCGATTGTCAATAATATTGTGCTCCCCTTACGGCAACTCTCACGCAGTGAACCGCTCCCGTGGGCGCGCTGCGCGATTGCTGCGACGCAACTATCGTTGCAGCGTTTCCTCAAGGCATAACCGATATCGCCTTTGCGATTGCCGGATTACGTGCTCTTATGCACCCCGCTTGAGCAAAAAATAATAAGCGAGCGGACGGAGCAACCGGGCCGTGGTCGCACAGGGGGAACGCCATGACAGGGGACCGCAAGCCGCCGGCCATTAATAATACTGCGCCGACCAAGGCCTCACGGACCAAGCTGAACCGCCGCAAATTCCTCGCCAGGACCGGTGGCGCGCTCGCGGCCGGCGCATTCGGCGCGGTGCCGCTACGAGGCTGGGCCGCCGACCCGATCAACATCGGCGCGCTCTATCCGACCACCGGAAGCATGGCGCAGATCGGCACCGGCTGCGTCGCCGCGGCGAAGCTCGCGGTCGACATGGTCAACGAGGCCGGCGGCATCAAATCGCTCGGCGGCGCCAAGCTCAACCTCATCATCTCCGACTTGCAGAGCGACACCACGGTGACCCGCACCGAGACCGACCGCCTGATATCAGGCAACAAGCTGTCGGCGATCCACGGCTGCTACGCCAGCGCACTGACCTTGATCGCGAGCGAGGTGTGCGAGCGCGCCCGGGTTCCGATCATCACCGGCTCGAGCTCCGACCAGCTCAACAAGGGACGCAGCTACACCTTCACGCCGTTCGCGCGCGCCTCGCAATTCGCCAAGGCGCAGTTGCAGATGGCCAAGCTGGTCAGCGAGCAGGCCAAGGTCGCCGTCATCTTCGAGAACACCGCGTTCGGCACCTCGACCTCGAACGGGCTCAAGGAGCTGGCGCCGGGTGAGGGTGTGGAGATCGTGATGTTCGAGCCTTATTCGGCCGGCTTCACCGACGCCAGCCCGCTGATCAACAAGGTCAAGGCCTCCGGCGCCAATACGCTGTTCTCGCTGTCCTATCTCAACGACCTCATCCTGATCGTGCGTACGGTGAAGCAGGTCGGGCTCAACATCGCGATCAATGGCGGCTCGGGCGGCTTCGTGATGCCGGATTTCTACAAGAATGTCGGCAAAGCCGCCGAGGGCCTGCAGGGCGTCGCGCACTGGAACCACGACGTCAGCGACGATGCGCAGAAGGTCAATGTCGAGTTCAAGAAGCGCACCGGCGAATTCGCCTTCGAATATGCCGGTGGCCTGGTGGCGCAGACCTTCATGCTGGCGGACGCGCTGGAGCGTGCCGCCTCCGCCGATCCGAAGAAGGTGCGCGAGGCGCTCTCGACGCTCGACGTCTCCTCGGGTTATGCGGCGATGGCGCCGGGCGGCAAGGTGAAATTCGGGCCCGACGGCAAGAACGTCTATGGCCGTCCGGTCGGTGTGCAATGGCAGAACGCCGATCTCGTCAGCGTCTTCCCCAAGGAAGACGCCCGCGCCCCGCTGATGAAGACCTGAACCGCGGTCGGATCAGATGTGGGAGACACTGGCCCAGGCCGTCATCAACGGCCTGCTCATCGGCGGTATCTACGCGCTCGTCAGCATCGGCGTCACGCTGATCTTCGGCGTGGTCAAGATCGTCAATTTCGCCCAGGGCGAGTTCGTGATGATCGGGATGTATATCTCGTTCTTCCTCGCCACCCAGTTCGGCATCGATCCGCTGGTCTCGCTGGTGGTCTCGATGCCGGTGCTGTTTTTGGCCGGTGTGCTGATCCAGCACTTCCTGATCCGCCGGGTGCTCGGGCCGAACGACATGCCGCAGATCTTCCTGACCTTTGCGCTGTCGCTGTTGCTGTTGAACCTCTCGCTGATGCTGTTCAGCGCCAATTACCGCACCGTCCACACCTCCTATTCGGATGAGGCGTGGCACATCGGCGGCCTGTACATTCCGGTGGCCAAGCTGATCGCCTTCGCGGTCGCGATGGCGCTGAGCGGCCTGCTCTGGGTGTTCCTGCACACCACCGACCTCGGCCGCGCCATGCGCGCGGCATCGCAGAACCGCGATGTCGCGATGCTGATGGGGATCAATCCGAACCGCGTGTTTGCGGTTGCGTTCGGCACTGCGCTGGCGCTCGCAGGCGCCGCCGGCTCGCTGCTGATGCCGTTCTATTCGGCCTATCCGTTCGTCGGCCAGGTGTTCGTGCTGATGGCGTTCGTTGCCGTCGTGATGGGGACGCTCGGCAATGTGATGGGCGCGCTGATCGCAAGCCTGATGATGGGCATCGCGGAATCGCTCGGCATCCAGTTCGTCGGCGCCGATTCCGGGCTGATCGTGGTATTCGCGCTGCTGCTGCTGACGCTGGCCTTCAGGCCGAGCGGCCTTGGCGCCAGGAGGAGCCGCTGATGCAGACGTCAGGCACGTTGAAATGGCTCGGGCTTGCGATCGGCGCGGTCGTCATGCTCGCGCTGCCGCAAATCGTCTCCTCGTCGTTTGCGATCGACATTTTCATCCGCATCCTGCTGTTCTCGTTCATCGGCGTCGCCTGGAACCTGATGGGCGGCTATGCCAAGCAGCTCTCGCTGGGGCACGCCGCCTATTTCGGCCTCGGCGCCTACACCTCGACCATCATGCAGGTGAATTACGGCATCTCGCCCTGGATCGGGATGATCGCGGGCGGCGTGGTAGCGATGCTCGCGAGCCTGCCGATCGGCTGGCTGTGCTTCCGCCTGCGCGGCCCCTATTTCACCATCGCGACCATCGCAACCGCCCAGGTGCTGATGCTGATCTTCCTCAAGTTCCGCGACTTCGCCTGGGGCGCCGAAGGCACCACAATCCCGAACCTCGGCAGCGCGCCGCTGATGATGCAGTTCGAGGAGAAGTCCTCGTATTACTACGTCGTGCTCGGGCTGCTCGTCGTCGGCCTCTGGATCACCCACAGGATCGAGACATCCTGGATGGGCTACTATCTCGTCGCGATCGGGGAGGATGAGGACGCCGCCGAGGCGGTCGGCGTCAACGCGCCGAAGATCAAGCGCGACATCTACATGATCAGCGCGTTCCTGACCGCGCTCGCCGGCACTTTCTACACGCAGTACATCTACTTCATCGATCCGGCGACCGCGTTCAGCTTCAACGTCTCGATCGAAGCGGCGCTGGTATCGATCGTCGGCGGCATCGGCACATTGTGGGGACCGGTGATCGGCACCGTGCTGCTGGAAACCACCTCGGCGCTGCTGCAAAGCTGGCTCGGCAGCTCGGTGGGCGGCATCCAGCTCACGGTCTACAGCCTGATCCTGATGGCGGTGATCCTGTGGCGGCCGACCGGACTGATCGGGTTCGCGACCGACCTCTATCACCGTTTCCGCCGGCGCCAGCCGGCGCGTGCCTGAGGTCGGTGCGATGGCGGAAGCATTGGTGATCAAGGGTCTCAGCAAGCGCTTTGGTGGCCTGCGCGCCGTGCAGGACGTCAGCTTCACCGTGCAGGAGAACGAGACCGTCGCGCTGATCGGGCCGAACGGCGCCGGCAAGACCACGAGCTTTCATCTGATCACGGGATTTCACCGGCCGGACTCCGGCTCGGTGCTCGCCTTCGGCCACGAAGTCGTTGGCCTCAAGCCACACGACGTCTGCGCGCTCGGCATGGCCCGCACCTTCCAGGTGGCGAAGCCGTTCGGCGCAATGACGGTGCTGGCCAATGTGATGACCGGCGCTTTCCTGCGCGACCGCCACATCGCCGCCGCCCGCACCAAGGCGCTCGAAGCGATCGAATTCGTCGGCCTCGGCGCCAAGGAGCAGACCCCGGCCAAGGACCTCACCACGATCGACCAGCGCCGGCTCGAGATGGCCCGCGCGCTGGCGACGCAGCCGAAGATCCTGCTGCTCGACGAGGTGATGGCCGGGCTCAATCCGGCCGAGATCGACCAGGCAGTGGCGCTGGTCAGGAAGCTCTCCGCGAGCGGCCTGACCATCGTGATCGTCGAACACGTCATGCGCGCGATCATGGCGGTGGCGCGCCACATCGTGGTGCTCGACCATGGCCAGAAGATCGCCGAGGGCGCACCGAAGGAAATCGTGGAGAATCCGGAAGTGATCCGCGCCTATCTCGGCTCCTATGTGCATCCTCCGGGAGACGCCCATGCTTGAGCTCTCAGGCGTCAGCGCCAGCTACGGCTCGGTCCCCGCGATCACCGATGTCAACATCTCGATTCGCGCCGGCGAAGCCGTCGGCCTTCTGGGAGCCAACGGCGCCGGCAAGAGCACGACGCTGCGCGCGGTCTCCGGCCTCGTCAAACTGTTCGCCGGCAAGGTCACGTTCGACGGCGTCGATCTCGCCACGCTGCCGCCCTACCGGATCCCCGAGCTCGGCATCGCGCATGTTCCGGAAGGCCGGCAGGTGTTTCCGGAAATGACGGTGCAGGAAAATCTCGAGATCGGCGCCTATGTGCCGAAAGCCAAGGCGGATCGCGCGCGCACGATGGAGCTGGTCTACAGCATCTTCCCGCGGCTCGCCGACCGCAGGAAACAACTGGCCGGCACCATGAGCGGCGGCGAGCAGCAGATGGTCGCGGTCGGCCGCGGGTTGATGCTGAAGCCGCGCCTGTTGATGCTGGACGAGCCCTCGCTCGGCCTTGCACCCGTGATGACCGACGTGACCTTCGAGAAGATCGGCGAGATCCACAAGATGGGCACCGCGATCCTGCTGGTCGAGCAGAATGTCAGCCGCGCGCTGTCGCTGGTGCAGCGCGCCTATGTGCTGGAAAGCGGCAACGTGATCATGCAGGGCACGAGCGCCGAACTCGCCAACAACAAGCAGGTGCAGGCGGCATATCTCGGGATTTGAGAGCACACTCGTCAACCGTCATCCTGAGGAGCGCGAAGCGCATCTCGAAGGATGCACGGCCCGGCCGGTGGCCGTCGACCCTTCGAGACGCGCGAGAGAGCGCGCTCCTCAGGGTGACGGTCAACGTTCGGCAGCTCTACCTCACCACCGTCCGCTTCGGCTCGACGATCTCGAACATCCGCGGAAACTCGTCCATCAGCATCATCAGCTCGCCGAGCCGCAGCGGCTCACCGGAGACCTTGACCTTGCCGGCGCCGACCGCTTCCGGGAACGTGGTCAGCTTGGCGATGACCACGTCGAGCACGCTGCGCGCCAGCGTGAAGCTGGCGTGCGCATCGGCCGCCTGCGCGCCCTTGACATAGGTCAGCGCGGAATTCTCGAGATTGAGCACGAAGCTCTCGCCGGTGTCGGTGAAGCTCCAGTTCAACACGATGCGCTTGCCTTCGGCCTTGGGGCCGTTGAGGCGGATGCCGAGCACGTCCCAAAGCTGCTCGGTCCGCAGTGCAGCCAGCGTCTCGCGCGGCATCGGCGAGCGCGGCGGCGTCTTCGGCATGCCCTGCCGCAGCTCCTGGGCACCGAACAGATAGGCGTTGCGCCAGGTCGAGCTCTCGGCCGCATAGCCGAGCTGCTCGAACGTATCGGCCAGCAGGGCGCGCGCCGCCGTGTTGTCGGGCTCGGCGAACACCAGATGGCTGACGGCCTGCGCGACGAAGCGGAATTCGCCCTTGGCGAAATCAGCCGTGGCGCGCTTCAGGATCGCATCGGCGCCGCCCATATACTCGACATATTTCTTGCCGGCCTCGACCGGCGGCAAGGGATCGAGATTGACCGGATTGGCGTCGTACCAGCCGAGATACTTCTGGTAGATCGCCTTCACATTGTGCCTGATATGGCCATAATAGCCGCGGCCGTGCCAGGCGCCCTCTAAGCTCGCAGGCAGCCGGATCGTCTCGGCGATCTCGGCGGCATTGAGCCCATGGTTCATCAGCCGGATGGTCTGGTCATGCGCGAACTTATAGAGGTCGCGCTGCTCGCGGATCATGGTGTCGATCCGCTCGCGCCCCCACACCGGCCAATGGTGCTGGCCGCACATCGCCTCGGCCTTGCCGCCCCACATCTGCAAGGCTTCGCCGAGATACTTCGACCACGCCAGCGCGTCGCGCACGTCGGCGCCGCGGAACGGCAGCAGATTGTGGAAATTGTGCGTGCAGTTCTCCGCGAGGTTCAACAGTTTGTAGCGCGGGATGAAGAAGTGCATCTCCGCCGGCGCCTCGCTGTTCGGCGCCATCTGGAATTCGAACTCGACGCCGTCGATCACCCGCTTGTCGCCAGTCGCGATGATCAGGTCGGTCGGCCGCAGCAGCGCCACGCCGCCCGCCGCCATGGTCTTGCCGAGGCCGCAATCGACCTGGCCACGCACGCCCTTGGCGAGGAACGGCCCGAACTGGTATTGCGCCCGGCGCAGCATCGCCGGCCCGGCGATGATGTTCTCGGAGACCGCGTGCTCCATGAAGAAGTTCGGCGCGATGATCGGCACGCCCGCCGCCAGCATGGCGTCGTCGAGCACGCCGCGCGCGCCGCCCCAATGGTCGGTGTGGGTATGGGTGAAGATGACGGCGGCGACCGGCCGCTTGCCGCGATGCTGGAAGTACAATTCCATCGCGGCGCGCGCACCCTCGATCGAGGTCAGGGTGTCGACCACGATGACGCCCTTGTCGCCCTCGATCAGCGTCATGTTGGCGATGTCGAGCCCGCGCACCTGGTAGACACCCGGCACCACCTCGAACAGGCCGTGGTGCATGTTGAGCCGCGACTGCCGCCACAGGCTCGGATCGACGGTCGCGGGCGCCTTCTCCTCGGACAGGAAGCCGTAAGGCTCGAGGCTCCAGACCACCCGTCCCTGCGCCGAGGTGACGCGCGCGTTCTCGATGGTGCCGAGGAAGCCGCGCGCGGCATCATCGAAATCCCTGGTGTCGGCGAATGGCAGCGCCTTCAGGGTCGCTTCGTGCTGCGCGATGACCGGCGCGGACGCCGCCTTCGGAGCCTCGTGCGATGGTTCACCTGCACTTGTCTGGGTCATACTCGAGCACTCCCTCGTTTGGCGGAAATCCGTCCCGTCCGCGCGTCACTCAGCGGAATTGCAGGCCTTCGAACCGGCCGCTGCTGCGCCACTCATCGATGTATTTGAAATAGGCCAGTGCACCCGCCGGATATCCGACATTGAGCTTGGCCGCGGGCCCGGGCTCGCGTCCCTCATTGTTGTAATAGCCGGGCGTACAATCGGGGCCGCCGATCATGCGGCCGACCGCAGTCAGCAGCAGTTCGATCCAGCGGTCCTCGGCGTCCTTGCTGACTTCGATCTCCTTGAAACCATTGTCCCGCGCATGACCGACCATCAAGGCGATGGTGCGCGCCGCCTCGGTCAGGTTGTGCGGCACGTTGGAGATCAGATTGGCGCCCTGCGTCGGCTGCACGAAGAACAGGTTCGGAAAGCCATGGACGTGGATGCCGTGCTTGGTGCGCATGCCCTCGCCCCAATAGTCCGACAGCTTGATGCCGTCGCGGCCCGCCACGTCGAACCCCGCCCGCCGCTTGTACTCGGTGCCGACCTCGAAGCCCGACGCGTAGATAATGCAGTCGAGTGGATATTCCTTGCCGGCGACGACAATCCCGTTCTCGGTAATCTCCTCGACGCCCTTGCCGTCGGTATCGACCAGATGGGTGCCCGGGGTGTTGAACGCTTGCAGATAGGCGTCGTGGAAACACGGCCGCTTGCAGAGCTGACCGTACCAGGCCTTGAGGTTCTTCGCGGTGTCGGGATCGCCGACGATGGTGTCGATCCGGTTGCGGATTTCCTCCATCTTCTCGAAGTCCGAGTCCTCGAACGCCGCCCGCATGTTCTCCACGGTGCGCTGCTCGCGCGGCAGCAGCATGATCTTGGCGCGGATCCGCTTCGACAGGTCGGTCCAGCCATCCTGCACCAGGTCCTCCTCGGCCGATCCGCCGGCCTGATTGGCGGTGAAGTTCTCCAGCCAGCGCTGTTGCCAGCCCGGGGTCGCGATATCGGCAAACCAGGTGGGATCGATCGGGCCGTTGCCGCGCACGTCGACCGACGACGGCGTCCGCTGGAACACGTAGAGCTCCTTGCAGGCCCGCGCGAGGTGGGGAATGCACTGCACCGAGGTCGCGCCGGTGCCGATGATGCCGACGCGCTTGCCAGCAAGCTTGTCCATCAACGCGCCGCGGGGATCGCCGCCGGTGTAGTCGTAGTCCCAGCGGCTGGTGTGGAACGAGTGGCCCTTGAAGCGCTCGATGCCGGCAATGCCGGGCAGCTTCGGCACATGCAGCGGGCCGGTGCCGATGCCGACATATTGCGCGGTGAAGGCATCGCCCCGGGTGGTGCGGATGATCCAGCGCGATTGCGCCGCGTCCCAATCGAGACCGGTCACCTCGGTGTGGAACAGCGCGTTGTCATAGAGATTGAACTGCCGCCCGATCCGCTGGCAATGCGCCAGGATCTCCGGTGCATGCGCGTATTTCTCCGACGGCATGTGGCCGGTCTCTTCCAAGAGCGGCATGTAGACCATCGAGGCGGTGTCGCATTGCGCGCCGGGATATCTGTTCCAGTACCAGGTGCCGCCGAAATCGCCGCCCTTCTCGACGATGCGGACATCCTTGACGCCGGCCTCGGTCAGCCGCGCCGCGGTGGCGAGCCCGGCAAAGCCGCCGCCGATGAAGGCGAAGGTGACGTGATCGGTCTTCGGCGCGCGTTCCACCACCGGCGTGTAGGGATCCTCGAGATAATGCGCGAGCTGGCCCTTGATCTGGAGGTACTGGTCATTGCCGTCGGCACGCAGCCGCTTGTTGCGCTCCTCGCGGTATTTCGAGCGCAGCCGCTCCTTGTCGATCGCAGCGGGCTTTGCATCTCGGGCTTGCTCGGTCATCGTCATCGGAAGGCGCCTCGTTCAGGGAATGTCGCTGGGCACTGTAGCGCCGCTCAGGCGGGATGTGCAGCAAGATAGGGCGAATTGGCGATCGACCAGTCCGGCGTCGGCTCCATCCGGAAGATCTGCCGCAGATGCACTTCGTCGGGCCCATCGCCGATCCGGAGCAGCCGTCCCCAGGCCAGCGCCTGATGAATCGGGGTGTCGTCGGAGCCGCCCATCGCGCCGAACACCTGGATCGCGCGGTCGGCGATCTTCTGCAGCATCGCCGGCACCGCGACCTTGATCAGCGAGACGTCGCGCCAGGCGCCGTGATGGCCGGCCTGATCCAGCCGCCAGGCGCAGCGATAGGCGAGCAGCCGCGCCTGCTCCAGCTCGACGCGGGATTCCGCGATCCAGCGCTGCACGGTATCGTACTGGATCACGGTGCGGCCGAATGCGCTGCGTTCGGCGGCGCGCGCCATCATCAGCTCGATCAGGAGTTCACAAAGCCCGATCGAACGCATGCAGTGGTGAATGCGCGCCGGCCCGAGCCGGACCTGCGCGACCTTGAAGCCCTCACCCTCGGCACCGAGCAGGTTTTCGGCGGGCACCCGGACATCGTCGAACACCAGCTCGCCGATCGGCGCGACATGATCCTCGCAGCCCATCCAGCGCAGCCGCCGCACCAGACGCACGCCGGGCGCATCCATCGGCACGATGATGCAGGAATGCCGGCTGGTGCGCTCGGCGCCGGCATCCGTCACCCCCATCACGATCAGGAAACTGCAGTCCGGATGCGCGGCTCCGGTGATGAACCATTTGCGGCCGTTGATCACGTAGTGATCGCCGTCGCGCACCATCCGGGTCGCGATGTTGGTGGCATCGGACGAGGCCACGTCGGGCTCGGTCATGCCGAAGGCCGAGCGTGTCTCGGCGTTGAGCAGCGGCGCCAGCCAGCGCGCCTTCTGCTCCGGCGTCGCGCAATTCTGCAACGCGATCATGTTCGGGACATCGGGCGCCTGGCAGTTGAACACCTCCGGCGCCCAGAACAGCCGTCCCATGATCTCCGCCAGCGGCGCGTAGTCGAGATTGGACAGCCGCGTGCCCGGTTCGTCAGCGGCAAGTTCGGGCAGGCCGAGATTCCACAGGCCTGCGGCGCGCGCCTTCCGTTGCAGCTCGGCCATGAAGGGCGGCGTGTCGTTGTGGGTACGGACGTGGTCGAGCCAGGCGCGATGCCGCGGCAGCACCTCCTGCTCGAAGAAGGCCATCAGATCGCCCCGCCAACGCTCCGATCGCTCGGACAGACCGAATTCCATGCCGCCTCCCATCTTTGGACGGGACATAAGCCGATATCGAAACGATTTGCAAATTCATTCCGATATCTTGACAGATAAGCAAAAATGCGACCATTATTTCGTATGGCGGCATTGTCCTCGCTCGAACCTCAGACCGATCCATCCTTTGCGACCACCCTGGCGCACGGGCTCGACCTGTTGGCCGCGTTCCGCAACCACGCAGGTCCGCTGTCGAATGCGGAGCTTGCCGAGCACACCGGCCTGTCGCGGCCGACCGTGTCGCGCCTGACCTACACGCTGGAGCAGCTCGGCTATCTCAGGCGCGACGCCAAGGGCCGCTTCGTGCTCGGTCTCGGCGTGCTCGCCGCCGCCTATCCGGTGCTGTCGCAGCTCAAGGTCCGTCAGCTCGCGCGTCCGCTGATGCGCGACTTCGCGGCCTACGCCGGCGGCACGGTGTCGATCGCGATGCCATTCGGGCTCGACTTCATCTATGTCGAGACGCTGCGCACCACGGATGCGGTGCCGCACGTGCCTGACGTCGGCTTTGTCTCCTCGCTGGCGCCGACCGCGGTCGGGCGCGCGCTGCTGTCGCTGTTCACCAAGGACGAGCGCGACGCCTATGTCGCTCGCGTCAAGGCCGAACGTCCCGAAGAGCTCGACTATGTCGAGCGGCGCACGCTGCCCGACATCGAGCTCTGCAACGAGCGCGGCTTCGCCGTCTCGCTCGGCGAATGGCGGCGCGAGATCTTCGGCGTCGCCGCGCCGCTCTACCGCACGCCGACCGGCGAATGCCTCTCGGTGAATTGCGGCATTCCCTCGTTCCGCTTCAGCGCCGAGCAGATCGAGCGCGAATGCGGGCCGCGCATCCTCGGGCTCGCCCGCAGCATCCGCTCGCTGGTGGCCAACAGCTAGGGCATGATCCGGAGGCGCGTGAGGCGCCTTCCCAGAGATCATGCATCAATATCCGCATCGCACGAACGATGCGGCACATGGGGGAGGACGACATGCGTGGCATCACGACCGCGATGGCTTTGCTCGCGGCCATCGTCACGGCGCTCTGCGGCAGCACTGGCGCTCGGGCGCAGGACAATTATCCGAGCCGGCCGATCCACATCATCGTGCCCTACCCTGCCGGCGGCATCGTCGACATCGTTGCGCGCGCGGTGACCGAGCAGGTCGGCCGCGACTGGAAGCAGACCGTCGTGGTGGAGGCGCGTCCCGGCGGCAACAGCAATATCGGCACCGCGGCGGTCGCGCGCAGCGAACCGGACGGCTACACCTGGCTCGTCACCGGCCCGGCTTTGCTGGTCAACCCCGATCTCTACAAGGATGCCGGCTGGAACGCGGCCAAGGATTTCAAATGCGTCGGCCTTGCGGTCTGGAATCAAAGCGTCGCGCTGGTGCATCCGTCGATGCCGGTAAAGACCATCGGCGAATTCGTCGAGCTGGCCCGCAAGCGGCCCGGAGAGTTCAACTTCGGCAATCCCGGCACCGGATCGTCGATCGACCTCAGCGCGCAGAAGCTGTTTCAGGTCGCCGGGATCAAGCTGACCAATGTCGGCTACAAGGGCCAGCCGCAGGCGCTGATCGACCTGATGACCAACCTGATGCATTTCGAGATCGTCTCGCTCGAGCTCGCTCTGCCGCACATCAAGGCCGGCAGCGTCAAGCCGCTCGCGGTGTTCACCGACAAGCGCGTCCCCGACCTGCCCGACGTCCCGACGATCGCGGAGGCCGGCTTTGCCGAGGCGGCCTACGTGCCCTGGTACGGAATCTACGTGCCGGCCGCGACGCCGGCCCCGCTGCTCGCCAGGATCAATGCGGCGATCAACAAGGCGTTGCAGAACCCCGACGTACAGCGCCAGCTCTCGCTCGCCAACATTCCCGGCAAGCCGATGTCGCTCGACGAACTCGCCGAGCTGATGAAGGTCGATCGGCAAAAGCTGACGACCGTGATCAAGACCTCTGGAATGGCGCTGCAGTAGATTCCAATTCAGCCGTCGAACAGCTTGTTCAGTGTCGTCGCCCGGCTCGGCCGGGCGATCCAGTATTCCAGAGACGTTTGCGCTTGAACCGAGAGGCCGCGGCGTACTGGATCGCCCGCCTCTGCTGAAGCGACCCCACAGCTCCCCTCAGGCGTCGTCCCGGCGAAGGCCGGGACCCATAACCACCGATGCTGCTTGTCGTGCAACGCCGGTACAACAAGTCCCGCTCGCGACGCCCGCCGCGGCGTATGGGTCCCGGCCTTCGCCGGGACGACACCGAGTTTGCTGCACCACTGCGCGCCCCTCACCGCAACCTGCCGGCGCACGCCCGGGCAAGGCCGCTTCGCATACGCATCATGCAGCGGCGCGGCTGGGGAACGGGATGCCGGCATAGTACACCACGGCCTGGAGACATTTTCAGGCATGCTCGAAAAGACCCCGACGTCAGGCTCCGCTACGGTGCCGATCAGCGATGGACTGCCCTGGGAGACACGGCGCTGGGCTGTGGCCGCGATCTTCACGGCGCTGGCAATGGCCTCGCTCGACACCGCGATCGCCAACATCGCGCTGCCCGCGATCGCCAACGATCTGCATGTCAGCCCCGCGGAGGTGGTCTGGGTCGTCAACGTCTACCAGATCGCCCTGGTCGCGACGCTGCTGCCGCTCGGCGCGCTCGGTGAGATCGTCGGCCACCAGCGGATCTATCTTGGCGGCCTGCTGCTGTTCACATTGGCGTCACTTGGCTGCGCGCTGGCCTGGTCGCTGCCGAGCCTGCTGGTCGCGCGCGCCTTGCAGGGCCTCGGCGCCAGCGGCCTGATGAGCGTCAACACCGCATTGGTGCGCTTCGTCTACCCGAGCAAGATGCTCGGCCGCGGCTTCGGCCACAATGCGCTCGTCGTCGCGACCGCCTTCACGTTGGGCCCGACCATCGCGTCAGGCATCCTGGCGCTCGGGACCTGGCCCTGGCTGTTCGCCGTCAACCTGCCGTTCGGCATCATCGCATTGCTGATCGGTTTCAAGACACTGCCGGCCACGCCGCGTGCCACCCACAGTTTCGACTTCACCGGCGCGGCGCTTGCCACTGCCTGCCTCGGCCTGTTCATCATCGGGATCGGGAGCGCGGCCCACAAGACGATGCCTGCACTGGTGATCGCGGAACTGATCGGCGCGCTGGTGTTCGGCTGGATCCTGACCCGGCGTCATGCCGATCATCCGGCGCCGATGCTGCCGATCGACCTGTTCCGGCGGCCGATCTTCGCGCTGTCGGCCGCGACCGCGGTCTGCTCATTCGCGGTGCAGGGCCTCGCCTTCGTCTCGCTGCCGTTTTATTTCGAGGACATCCTACACCGCTCGCAGGTCGAGACCGGCTTCTTCATGACGCCGTGGCCGCTGGTGGTCGCCTTCATGGCGCCGATCGGCGGCCGGCTGTCCGACCGCTATCCGGCCGGCATCCTCGGCGGCGTCGGCATGCTGCTGCTCGGCATCGGCATGGTGTTGCTCGCGACCCTGCCGGCGGAGCCGAGCGTTGCCAACATCGTCTGGCGCACCATGATCTGCGGCATCGGTTTCGGCTTCTTCCAGACCCCCAACATGAAGGCGATCATGTCGAGCGCCCCTTCGCATCGCAGCGGCAGCGCCAGCGGTATCGTTGCGACCGCACGGCTGACCGGGCAAACCACCGGTGCCGCGCTCGCCGCGCTCTGCTTCGCGCTGGCCGACCGCGAGGGCGCGACGGTGGCGCTGGCGCTGGGCGCGGGCTTCGCCGCGCTCGGCAGCGTCATGAGCTTCCTGCGCCTGGCCGTCGCCTCACCGCAAAAGTCATGACAGGCATGTGAGGCGCGCAGGGGCGCGACCAAACACCACAGCCTCAAGTTTCTTCCGCGTTGCAAGCGCATATTCTTGATTTGAACCGTTCCAGCTTCAAGGCCAACATCGCCCCGAAGTCCAATCGGAGGATTGGACCATTCAGGGGAACGCGATGGCAAACCTCAATATCAACGGCAAGACGATCAACGTAGACGTCGAGGACGACACGCCACTGCTATGGGCGATCAGGGAGAATGTCGGACTGACGGGGACCAAATACGGCTGTGGCATTGCACAATGCGGCGCCTGCACCGTGCATGTCGACGGAGTCGCGATGCGCTCCTGCGGCGTCACGGTCAGCGAAATGGCCGGCAAGGAGATCACCACCATCGAAGGGCTCGCGGCGGGCGGCGCGATGCACAAGGTGCAGCTCGCCTGGATCGCCAGCGACGTGCCGCAATGCGGCTACTGCCAGAGCGGCATGATCATGGCCGTCGCGGCGCTGCTGAAGGACAACCCGAAGCCGTCCGACGACGACATCAACGACGCCATCACCAATATCTGCCGCTGCGGCACCTTCCAGCAGGTGCGCGAGGCGATCCATGCTGCCGCGAACGCGTGAGGAGGCAGTGATGAACCAGCACGTCATGCCGAAACTCAACCGCCGCGCCTTCGTGATCGGCACGGCCACCGCCGGCGCCGGTCTCGCGCTCGGCCTCGATCTGCCGTTCGGCGGCCCCGCCGTGGTGCGCGCCGCCGACGGCGCCCCCGAAGTGAATGCGTGGGTCGTGATCCGGCCCGACGACACCGTGGTGATCCGCATCGCCCGCTCCGAGATGGGCCAGGGCACGCTGACCGGCCTCGCCCAGCTTGTCGCCGAAGAACTGGAATGCGACTGGTCGAAGGTCACGACCGAATTCCCGACGCCTGGCCAGAGCGTCGCCCGCAAGCGCGTATGGGGTGATTTCTCCACCGGCGGCAGCCGCGGCATCCGCACCTCGCAGGACTATGTCCGCAAGGGCGGCGCCACCGCGCGCGTGATGCTGATCCAGGCCGCCGCCAACGAGTGGAAGGTGCCGGCCGCGGAGTGCAAGGTCGCCAACGGCGTCATCACCCATACCCCGTCGGGCAAGACGACGAGCTACGGCAAGGTCGCAGAAGCCGCCGCCAAGCTCGAGCCGCCGACCGACGTCAAGCTGAAGGACCCGAAGGACTGGACCATCGCCGGCAAGGGCCTGAAGCGGCTCGACACCGTCGACAAGACCACCGGCAAGATGACCTACGGCATCGACGTCAAGCTGCCGGGCATGCTGAACGCGGCGATCAAGGATTGCCCGGTGTTCGGCGGCAAGGTGAAGAGCTTCGACGAAGCCAAGATCGCCAACATGAAGGGCGTCAAGAAGGTGGTGCCGGTCGGCGACAGCGCGGTCGCCGTCGTCGCCGACACCTGGTGGCACGCCAAGACCGCGCTGGATGCGCTGCCGATCGTCTGGGATGAAGGCGACAACGCAAAAGTCTCCAGCGAGACGATCGCGAAGTGGCTCGCCGAGGGTCTCGACAATGCGCAGCCGGCCTATGTCGGCAACCAGAACGGCGATGCCAAGGCAGCGATCGCGAGCGCAGCGAAGAAGGTGGAAGCTGTCTACAGCTACCCCTACCAGAACCACGCCACGATGGAGCCGATGAACGCCACCGTGCTCTACACACCTGACAAATGTGAGGTGTGGTGCGGCACGCAGAATGGCGAGGCGGCGTTCGCGGCAGCGCTTGAGGCCGCCGGGCTTCCCGCGGACAAGGTCGACGTGCACAAGCTGATGCTCGGCGGCGGCTTCGGCCGGCGCGGCATGACCGACTACGTCCGGCAGGCGGTGGCGATCGCCAAGCAGATGCCGGGCACGCCGATCAAGCTGCTGTGGTCGCGCGAAGAGGACATGCAGCACGGCAAGTATCACCCGATCACGCAGTGCAAGCTGACCGGCGCATTCGATGCCGACAATAATCTGGTCGCGCTGCACTACCGGCTCTCGGGCCAATCGATCCTGTTCTCGGTGCGTCCGGAAGCATTGCAGAACGGCATGGACCCCGCCGCGTTCCAGGGCGTCGCCCAATCCGGTGAAGCTGCGATCGGCTATTCGGTGCCGAACCTGCTGGTCGAGCATGCCATGCGCAACCCGCACGTCCCGCCAGGCTTCTGGCGCGGCGTCAACGTCAATCACAACGCGATCTACATGGAATGCTTCATGGACGAGTTGGCCCAGGCCGTCGGCCAGGACCCGCTCGAATTCCGCCGCAAGCTGATGGGCAGGCACCCCAAGCATCTCGCCGTGCTCAACGCCGTGGCCGAGAAGATCGGCTGGGGCACGCCGGCACCAAAGGGCGTCTACCGCGGCATCGCGCAGGTGATGGGCTATGGCAGCTATGTTGCCGGCGCCGCCGAGATCTCGGTGACCGACGGCAGCAAGATCAAGGTGCATCGCATCGTCGCTTCCACCGATCCGGGTTACGTCGTCAATCCGGCGCAGGTCGAGCGGCAGATCGCGGGCTCGTTCGTCTACGGCCTCAGCGCGCTGTTCTACGGCGGCTGCACCGTGAAGGACGGCCGCATCGAGCAGACCAATTTCGACACCTACAACTCGATGCGCATCAACGAGATGCCGAAGGTGGAATCGGTGATGGTGCCGAGCGGCGGATTCTGGGGCGGCGTCGGCGAGCCGACCATCGGCGTCGCTGCGCCGGCGGTGCTCAACGCCTACTTCGCAGCGACCGGAAAGCGCATCCGCTCCTTCCCACTGCGCAACCAGAACATCTCCTTCGCCTGAGCAAACCGGAGGCGGCGGTCCGAGTGGCCGCCGCCTCCCTTTTCCGGATTGTCGCGCATGGCCGTTACGCGTCATCAGACGCGCAGGGATGTGATCCGTGGCGCCGCTGCCGTCGCAGCGGCAGCGCTGGCGCGTCCGGCGCTGGCGCAAGCGGCAGCCCGCATCGCCGTGATCGGCGGCGGCTTCGGCGGCACCGCTTGCGCGCGGGCGCTGCGGCGACTCGATGCAAAACTCCAGGTCACGCTGATCGAGCCGAACGCGATTTTCACTGCCTGCCCGTTCAGCAATGAGGTGATCGCTGGCCTGCGCGAACTCACCGCACAAGAGTTCACCTATGACAAGATTGCGGCTGACGGCATCACGATCGCGGCGCAAGCGGCCACCAAGGTCGACGCGCAGGCGCGCAGCATCGCGCTCGCTGATGGCACGACGCTGTCCTACGACCGGCTCGTCCTCGCCCCGGGCATCGACCTGCACTTCGACGCCCTGCCCGGCTATGACGAAGCCGCCGCCGAGAAGATGCCGCACGCCTGGAAGGCCGGCGAGCAGACCATGCTGCTGCGCAGGCAGCTCGAAGCGATGGATGATGGCGGCCTCGTCGTGATCGCGGTGCCGGCCGCGCCGCTGCGCTGTCCACCCGCACCTTACGAGCGCGCCAGCCTGATCGCGCATTACCTGAAGGCGAGGAAGCCGAAATCGAAGATCCTGGTGCTCGACGCCAAGGACACTTACTCGCAGCAGAAGCTGTTCGAGAAGGCCTGGGCGGAACTCTATCCTGGCATGATCGAGCGCATCGCGCTGTCGCAAGGCGGACGGGTGACATCGGTCAATCCGGCGACCAACGAGATCGTCACCGATTTCGGCAATTACACCGCCGCGGTCGCCAACGTGATCCCGCCGCAACGCGCCGGCCGCATCGCCGAAATCGCCGGCGCCGCCGATCACACCGGCTGGTGCCCGATCGATCCGGTCAACTTTGCCTCGAAACTGGTACCCAATATCCACGTCATCGGCGATGCCGCGATCGCGGGCGGGATTCCGAAATCCGCTTCCGCCGCGGCGGCGCAAGGCCGTGCTTGCGCGGCCGCGATCATCAATTCACTCGCGGGCAAGGCGCCGGAAACGCCGCGGCTCGATGGCGCCTGCTACAACACGGTCGCGCCCGGCTACGCGTTCTCGCTGAAAGGCATCTATCAGCCGAAGCAAGATCAATACGCCGAGGTGGAGGTGACCACCAGCCCGGTCGACGCGCCCCGCACGATACGTCAACGCGAGGCCGATCAGGCGGCCGACTGGTTCAAGGCGATCACGGGAGACGCCTTTGGCTAGGCCCTCCCCGGTCGCATTGCTCGCAGCGGCTGCATTCGCAGCCTGTGCACCCGTCAGCGCCGAACAGCTACGGCCCTACACCGTGATCGGCGATGCCATTCCAGCCTCGCTGACGGGAACCAAGGGCGACGCCACCCGCGGCCGCGCGCTGATCGTCGAGCGTTCCAGCACTTGCATCCTCTGCCACAGCGGCCCATTTCCCGAGCAGGCGTTCCAGGGCGACCTCGCGCCGAACCTTTCCGGAAGCGGCGCGCGGTGGTCGGAGGGACAGTTGCGGCTCCGGCTCGTCGATGCATCGCGTCTCGATGCGGCAACGATCATGCCGTCCTATTATCGTGTCGACGGACTGACGCGCGTCGGCGCCGCATGGCGCGGCAAGCCGATCCTGTCGGCGGAGCAGATCGAGGATATCGTGGCCTATCTGGAAACACTACGGGACTGAGCGATGGCGCATTCGGACCACACCCGGCGAACGTTCCTCTGCCTCACGGGCGGTGCGGCCGTGCTGGTCATCGTGCGCCCCGCGGACGCGACGCCTGCGATGCAGTCGGCCGCGATCCGCAACGTCGTCGGCGAAGCCAATGTGCGGGCCGGCAAGGTCAAGCTCGACATCCCCCCGCTGGTCGAGAACGGCAACACGGTGCCGATGACGGTCAGCGTCGAAAGCCCGATGACCGCGGACGCGTATGTGAAGAGCATTCATGTCTTCAACGAGAAGAACCCGCAGCCGAATATCGGGAATTTCTATCTTCGACCAGGCGCCGGGCGCGCCCAGGTGTCGACCCGGATCCGCCTCGCCGACAGCCAGAAGGTCACGGCGATCGCGCGGCTGTCCGACGACACGTTCTGGTCGGCGACCGCAGACGTCGTGGTGACGCTCGCTGCCTGCACCGAGGAGGCGATCTGATGCCGTCGGCCCTGATCAATGTGCCGAAGAAGGCCAGGCGCGGCGACGTCATCGAGATCAAGACGCTGATGTCGCACATCATGGAGACCGGCTATCGACACACCGCGTCGGGCGACGTGGTGCCGCGCGACATCATCACGAACTTCACCTGCCGCTTCAACGGCACCGAAGTGTTCCGTGCCGATCTTTTTCCGGCGATCGCCGCCAATCCGTTCATCACCTTCTTCACCACCGTGACCGAGAGCGGCACGTTCGAGTTCGAGTGGATCGGCGACAAGGGGTTTTCGGAGACCGCGCAGGCTTCGATCACGGTCGAATGAGGATTGCGGCCTGCATCGCAGTTCTGACGGCGATGGCGGGCGCGGTGCTTGCCACCGAGATTCCGCTGGACCAGCGCCGTTCCGGCTACAGCTTCATGAGCGCCGACACCAAGGCGATGCAGGACGAGGACACCGCCAATCCCGGCATGCTCTTCGTGCTCGACGGCGAGGCGCTGTGGAAGCGCAAGGCCGGCACGGCGGACAAGGCGTGTGCCGACTGCCATAGCGATGCGCGGGTCAGCATGAAAGGGGTCGCGGCGCACTATCCCGCTTTCGAGAAGACGCTGGGACGGCCGGTCGACCTCGAGGGCCGGATCAACCTCTGTCGTGCCAATCACCAGCAGGCCTCGCCGTACGCCTATGAGAGCCGCGAGCTGTTGGCGCTGACCGCATTCGTCGCGCAACAATCGCGGGGAATGCCGATCGCTGCCGGCGACGATCCGGAGCTCGCGCCTTTCGTCGAGAAGGGCCACGCGCTGTTCATGCAGCGGCAGGGCCAGCTCAATCTCGGCTGCGCCAACTGCCACGACGACAATTGGAACAAGAAGCTCGCGGGCAGCGCGATCACGCAAGGACAGCCGACCGGCTATCCGCTGTATCGGCTGGAATGGCAGTCGCTGGGATCGTTGCAGCGCCGGCTGCGCGCCTGCATCACCGGCATCCGGGCGCAGACCTATGACTACGGCTCGCCCGAGCTGATCGAGCTCGAACTCTATCTGATGACGCGGGCGCGCGGCATGCCGATCGAGACGCCGGCGGTCCGGCCTTGATTAGCTCACGCCCCATCCACGTCATTGCGAGCGAAGCGAAGCAATCCATCGCACGACACACGCGGAAGCATGGATTGCTTCGTCGCTGTCGCTCCTCGCAATGACGGCGCTGGGTATCAACGCGAGGAACATGAGATCAACGCTCGGCGAACGCCTTCTCCACCACGAACTGGGCGGGCTCGCCGTGATTGCCCTCGACGAAGCCACGGCCACCCAGCAGCGTGCGCGTGTCGGCGACCAGCGCCGGCGAGCCGCAGATCATGACCCGGTCATGCGCGGCATCGAGCGCCGGCAGGCCGATATCGGCGAACAGCTTGCCCGAGGTGATGAGGTCGGTGATGCGGCCGCGGTTGCGGAACGGATCGCGCGTCACGGTCGGGTAATAGATCAGCTGGTCGCGCACCAGATCGCCGATCAGCTCGTCCTGCGGCAGATGCTCGGTGATCATCTCGCCATAGGCGAGCTCCTTGACGTGGCGGCAGCCATGCAGCAGCACGACCTTCTCGAAGCGGTCGTAGGTCTCGGGGTCCTTGATCACGCTGAGGAACGGCGCAAGGCCGGTGCCGGTGCCGACCAGATAGAGGTTGCGGCCGTCCTCGAGGTTGTCGATGACCAGCGTGCCGGTGGCCTTGCGGCTGACGATGATCTCGTCGCCTTGCTTGAGGTGCTGGAGCCGCGAGGTCAGCGGGCCGTCCGGAACCTTGATCGAGAAGAACTCGAGGGTGTCCTCGTAGTTCGCGCTGGCGACGCTGTAGGCGCGCAGCAGCGGCTTCTCGCCGACCTTGAGCCCGATCATGGTGAACTCGCCGTTGCGGAAGCGGAACGACGGATTGCGCGTGGTCTTGAAGGAGAACAGCGTGTCGGTCCAATGGTGGACGCTGAGGACGCTTTCCTGGTTGAAATTGCTCATCGCACCAACCCTTGATGTGTGCCGCGGCGGAGGACTCGAACCCCGTTGACCGGCTCGACCGTTTGTATACGATCATTCGTATACAAACAAATAATCCGGCTTGATCCAGAAGTCAAGCCGGGCTCAAATTCCCGGGCAATTTCGGAAGAAACGGAAGGAAAACACCCATGGCTCACGACGCGCCCCAGGCCACCGGCCCCAGCAAGCTGGTGATCCGCAATATCGGGCTCTTGCTGTCGGGGGCATTGGAGAAGCCGATCCTGGACGCCGATACCATCGTCGCCGAGAACGGCAAGATATCAGCGATCGGCCGTCTCAAGGATGTCGACACCGAAGGCGCCACCACGATCGTCGATGCCATGGGAACGACGGTCGCGCCCGGCCTGATCGACAGCCACGTCCATCCGGTCGCCGGCGACTGGACGCCGCGGCAGAACCAGATCAACTGGATCGACAGCTATCTGCATGGCGGCGTCACCACCATGATCTCCGCCGGCGAGGTCCACATGCCCGGCCGGCCGCGCGACGTGGTCGGCGTGAAGGCGATGGCGATCTTCGCGCAGCGCGCATTCTGGACGCTGCGGCCCGGTGGCGTAAAGGTGCATGCCGGCGCGCCCGTGATCGAGTGCGAGATGGTGGAGGACGATTTCAAGGAAATGGCCGCCGCCGGCGTCAAGCTGCTCGGCGAGGTCGGGCTCGGCGGCGTCAAGGACGGGCCGACGGCGCGCAAGATGGTCGGCTGGGCGCGCAAATACGGCATCCAGAGCACGATCCACACCGGTGGCCCGTCGATCCCGGGCTCCGGCCTGATCGACAAGGACGTGGTGCTGGAAGCGGACACCGACGTGGTCGGCCACATCAATGGCGGCCACACCGCGCTGCCCGACGACCAGATCCGCTGCATCTGCGAGGGCTGCAAGCGCGGGCTGGAGCTGGTGCACAACGGCAATGAGCGCTCGGCGCTGTTCACTCTGCGCACTGCGCGCGAGATGGGCGATCTGCACCGCGTCATCCTCGGCACCGATGCTCCGGCCGGCTCCGGCGTGCAACCGCTCGGCATTTTGCGGATGGTCTCGCTGTTGTCCTCGCTCGGCGAGCTGCCGGCAGAGCTGGCGTTCTGCCTTGCGACCGGCAACACCGCGCGGATGCGCGAACTCGATTGCGGCCTGATCGAAGTCGGCCGCTCTGCCGACTTCGTGCTGATGGACAGGGCGCAGCATTCGCCGGGCAAGAACATCCTGGAGAGCGTTCAGCTCGGCGATCTCCCGGGCATCGGCATGACCATCATCGATGGTATCGTCCGCACCCAGCGCAGCCGCAACACCCCGCCGGCGGGCAAGATACCGGAGATCGTGGCGAAGTAGGCGGGCGATGGACGACCCGTCAGCCTGAGGTGCACGCGCAAGCGTGCCTCGAAGGATGCACGGCCCTTGACGGGCAGCGGGGCCGCCACCCTTCGAGACGGTCGCTTCGCGACCTCCTCAGGGTGACGGTGAGAAGTTCCTCGTCACCGCAGCCTGCCCAGCAGCGCGATCAACGTCTCGCGCTCCTTGGCGTCGAGCGGCGCCAGCGTTTCCCTGGAGATGACGAGCGCGTTCGGCGCGGCCTTGTCGGCCATCTGCTGGCCGGCGCGCGTCAGACTCACCAGCAGCCGGCGGCCGTCATTGGGATCGGGCGCAGTCTCGGTCAGGCCGCGCGCGGTCAGGCGATCGATCACGCCCTTGATGGTCGCGACATCCATCGAGGTCAGCCGCCCGAGCTGGTTCTGCGAGCACGCGCCGACTTCCGACAGCTTCGACAGCGCGGCCCATTGCGTCGGCGTCAGGCTGATGCCGATCTCGCGGGCGAAGATCACGGCATGGCGCTGCGACACCTGGCGCAGGATGAATCCGATCTGTTCGTCCAGCACATAGCCCGGCTTTGCGGCCTTCACGCTTCGCTTCGTTGCAGCACTGCGCGCCATCGTCTCAACCTCCGCCCTTAAAGCGACAGATGCGCGTCGCGGATGTCCGGACGCGCATCAAGCTCGGCCATGGTGCCGCCAAAACAAATCCGGCCACGCTCGATGATGTAGGCCCGATCGGAGATCAGCCGGGCGAAATGCAGGTTTTGCTCCGAGACGACGATGCTGACGCCCTCTTGCTTCATCGCCAGGATCGCGTCGACCATCTGCTCGACGATCTTGGGCGACAGGCCCTCCGACGGTTCATCGAGCAGCACCAGCGACGGATTGCCCATCAGCGTGCGCGCGATCGTCAGCATCTGCTGCTCGCCGCCGCTCATGCGCCCGCCGGGTCGGCCGCGCATCTCGCCGAGATTGGGAAACAGCTTGAACAGTTTCTCGCGGTCCCATTGCGGCGCGCCCGGCCGCTTCGGTTGGCGGCCGACCTCGAGATTCTCCTCGACCGTAAGATCCGTGAAGATGCGCCGCTCCTCCGGCACGTAGCCGAGCCCGCCGCGCACGATCGCATGCGTCGGCAGATCGGAGACGTCCCTGCCCTCGAACATGACGCGGCCGGAGCGGTTCTCGACCAGGCCGACGATGGAGCGAAACGTAGTCGACTTGCCGGCGCCGTTGCGGCCGAGCAACGCGACCACCTCGCCCTCGCCGACCTCGAGCGCGATATCGAACAGGATATGCGCCGGGCCGTAGAAGCTGTTGAGGTCCTTCACCGTGAGCTTCATGCCGATGCTCCCTCGCGGTGCCTTGCGTCGTAGACCAGGCCTTCGCCGAGATAGATCGCGCGCACCTGGGCATTGCCGCGAACCTCCTCGGGCGAGCCTTCGGCGATCAGGCTGCCGCGGTTCAGCACCAGGATGCGGTCGGCATGCTCGAACACCACGTCCATGTCGTGCTCGGTGAACAGCACGCCGATCGACTGCTCGCGCGCGATCCGGGCGGTGAGCCGCATCAGCTCGACGCGCTCGCGCGGCGCCATGCCGGCAGTCGGCTCGTCCATCAGCAGCAGCTTCGGCTGGTTGGCGAGCGCGATCGCAAGCTCCAGCCGCTTGACGTCGCCATAGGCGAGCTCGCCGCAGGGCCGCTCCGCATAGGCGCCCATGCCGACCAGATCGAGCAGCCGCCCGGCTTCGTCGCGGGCGTGACGCGCGGTCGCGGCCCACAGATTGAACAGCTCTCCACCATGCGAGACCAACGCGACCTGCACGTTCTCACGCACCGTCATGGTCGGGAACGTCGCGGCGATCTGGAAGGTACGCCCGACGCCCATGCGCCAGACCACGCGCGGCTTCTTGCCGGTGGTCTCGGCGCCCAGCACGCGGATGCGGCCGCTGTCGGGAACGTTCTGGCCGTTGAGCATGTCGAAGCAGGTGCTCTTGCCGGCACCGTTCGGTCCGATCAGCGCCAGGATCTCGCCGGCGCGCAGCTCGAAGGATACGCCGCGCACGGCGTGCACGCCGCCATAGGATTTGGTCAGGCTTTCGACCGACAGCAATGTGGGGACCATGCTCATTCGGCGGTCTCGATGCGGGAGGTGAGCAAGGGCGACGCCGACGAAGACGATTTGCGCCGGCGGTACAAGAAAGCTTCCAGCGTGCCGACGATGCCCTTCGGGAACGCAACCACGATCAGCACGACGAAGCCGCCGAGCACGAGCTTCGACCAGTCGGTCTGGCTGACCAGCCAGATGTTGAGCGCCTTGTAGACGATGGCGCCGACCACCGCGCCCGACACCGTCTCGACGCCGCCGAGCAGCACCATGACCAGCGCGTCGACCGACAGCGAGATGCCCATATTGTCCGGGAAGACGCTGCCCTTGAGATAGGCGAACAGCGCGCCGGCGAGGCCTGCGACCGTGCCGGCGATCACGAAGGCGGTCCACTGGATTCGCTTGCCATTGATGCCGATCGCTTCGCTACGCAGCGGAGAATCGCGTGTCGCGCGCAGCGCGAAGCCGAACGGCGAGAACACGATGATGCGCAGGATCACGACCGCGAGCGCGGCGATGCCGAGCGACAGCCAGTAGAAATGCGACGGGCTCGCGGCCCATTTCTCCGGCCAGACCCCGAGGATACCGTTGTCGCCTCCGGTGACCGACACCCACTGGAACGCGATCGACCAGACGATCTGGGCAAAGGCCAAGGTCAGCATCGCGAAATAGACGCCCGAGAGCTGCACCGCGAAGAAGCCGAACACGGCGGCCCCCATCAGGCCCAACAGCGGCCCGAGCAACAGGCATGCGATCATCGGCAAGCCCGCCATCTTGGCGAGCAGCGCCACGCCGTAGGCGCCGAGGCCGAAATAGGCGGCGTGGCCGAACGAGGCGAGCCCGCCGACCGACATCAGGAAGTGCAGGCTGATCGCGAAGATCACGAAGATCGCGATCTCGGAGCCGACGGTGAGCACGTAATTGCCGGCGACGAACGGTAGCGCGGCGGCGACGATCAGCACGGCGATCGCGGCAAGCCGTTCATTCGTGGTCAGTGGTCGCCACGGATTGACGGTGAGACCCGGCGTGCGCCGCGCCGGCGCCTCGGGTTTGCCGAACAGGCCCCAGGGACGAACGATCAGCACCACCGCCATCACCAGGAACACCAGGATGATGGAGATCTTGGGGAAGATCAGGATGCCGAAAGCATTGAGCTCCGATACCAGCACCGCCGCGACGAAGGCGCCGATGATGCTGCCGAGCCCGCCGATCACCACCACGACGAAAACCTCGACGATGACGCGCAGGTCCATCGCGTGGTTGACCGCGTCGCGCGGAATCTGCAACGCGCCGCCGAGCGCGGCGAGGAAGACACCGAGCGCGAATACGCTGGTGAACAGCCATTTCTGATTGACGCCGAGCGCGGCGACCATGTCGCGGTCCTGCGTCGCCGCGCGCACCAGCACGCCCCAGCGGGTACGCTGGAACAGCAGCCAGAGCACGCCGAGCACGACCGGCCCGAGCACGATCAGGAACAGGTCATAGCTCGGGATATTCTGGCCGAAGAAATCGATCGCGCCCTTGAAGCCGGGCGCGCGGCGGCCGACCAGATCATCCGGGCCCCAGATCAGCACCACGAGGTCCTCGACCATCAGCGTGAGGCCGAAGGTCGCCAGCAACTGGAACAGCTCAGGCGAATGGTAGATCCGGCGCAGCAGCACCATCTCGACTAGCACGCCGATCGCGGCGACGACGAGCGCGGCAATGACGATACCGCCCCAGAAGCCGAACGCGCCCGCGAAGCGCTCGGTCAGCGTGAACGCGACATAGGCGCCGAGCATGTAGAACGCGCCATGCGCGAAATTCACGATCCGCGTCACGCCGAAGATGATCGACAGGCCCGAAGCGACCAGGAACAGCGACGCCGCGCTGGCAAGACCGGTCAGGAACTGGACGACATAGAAAGCCATGGGCGGTCCGCGTTGGAGATCATGTGCGTCACTCGTAGGGCGGGTTAGCGCAAGCGTAACCCGCCGTCGGTCCGCGTAAGCAAGGTGGTGGGTTACGCCTTCGGCTAACCCACCCTACGCAGGCAGAGCAGCCTCAATCCTTCGGCCGCATCTTTTCGATCTCGGCATCGCTGGGCAGATAGTCCGAGCCCTTGCGATAGGCGGTATCGACCATGATGCCCTTGCCGTCCTTCAGCGCGGTCTTGCCGGTGAAGGCGCCGAGTGTCGACTGGTGATCGATCTTGCGGAAGGTGATCTCGCCGAACGGCGACGACATCGAGATGCCTTCCGCCGCCGCGATCAGCTTCTCCGGATCGGTGGAGCCGGCCTTGGCGAGGATCGCCGCCGCCGCCTTGATGGTCTGGTAGCCGACGATCGAGCCGAGCCGCGGATAGTCGTTGTACTTGGTCTGGTAGGCCTTCAGGAACGCCTCATGCTCCGGCGTCTTGATCGAGTACCAGGGATAGCCGGTGACGATCCAGCCCTCGGGCGTTTCGTCCTTCAGCGGATCGAGATACTCGGGCTCGCCGGTCAGGAAGCTCACCACCGTGCGGCCCTTGAACAGGCCACGGGTGTTGCCCTCGCGCACGAGCTTGACGAGGTCGGCGCCGAAGGTGACGTTGAGGATTGCCTCCGGGTTCGCGGCGGCAACCGCCTGCACCACCGGGCCGGCGTCGATCTTGCCCTGCGGCGGCCACTGCTCGTCGACCCACTGGATGTCGGGCCGCTTCTCCGACATCAGCTTCTTGAACACCGCGACCGCCGACTGGCCGTACTCATAGTTCGGCGCGATCGTCGCCCAGCGCTTTGCCGGAAGCTTTGCGGCTTCCTCCACCAGCATTGCCGCCTGCATGTAGTTCGACGGACGCAGGCGGAAGGTATAGCGATTGCCCTTCGACCACGTGATCGCGTCGGTCAAAGGCTCGGCCGCGAGGAAAAACACCTTCTTTTGGTTGGCGAAGTCGCTGACGGCGAGGCCGATGTTCGACAGGAACGTCCCCGTCAGCATCGCAACGTTCTCGCTCGACACCAGTTCGTTGGCCGCGGTCTGCGCATCCGCGGGCTTGCCGCCGTCATCCTTGGAAATGACGACGAGCTTCTTGCCGTTGATGCCGCCGGCCGCGTTGATCTCCTCCACCGCGAGCTGCCAGCCCTTGCGATAGGGCTCGGTGAACGCCGGCAGCAGCGAATAGGAGTTGATCTCGCCGATCTTGATCTCGCTCTGCGCCACCACCTGCGTCGTCATGGCGCTCGTTGCCATGGTCGCGACCGCGATCGCCAATCCCGCCCCTACGAAATAACCACGCATCCCATCCTCCAGTTTTTCTTCAAAGAGATTATCGCAATCCGTCTTCGCCCTTGATCTCATCAACCGTCAAGCCGCCGACGCGCGGCAGCGGCCGGCCGCTGTCGGTCACCGCGACCGCGACCATGATCTCGTTGGCGCGCGGCGCGTCGTTGATCTGCACTTCCATGCCGTCGAAATGGCTGCGCACGAAGGCTGCGTCCTTGTGCCCAAGCGGAATGTCGAGCGTGGTGCCGGGGCCGGAGCGCTTCTTCGACGACGGGATCAGCGCCGCCCCCTTCGAGAGCACCTTGCGCACCGGTGCGCCCATCTTGGGATGCAGGATCGCGGCCGCGTGCTCGAGCTCGCCATTCTCGCCGACCGCCGCGGCCTTGCCGTAGCTGTGCGCCTTGGCGCCGTCGATGCCGAGCGCGGCGACCGCCCGCTTCGAGAGCAAGTCGCCCAGTTCCTCGCCAATCGCGATCAATGGCGTGAGGTCTTCGACATAGCGGCCGGCAAACGGATTCTCGATCACGGCGATGGCGGCGGCACGCCGGGTCGGCGGTGCAATGGTCTTGCCCATCTCCAGATGGGTCTCCTCGACCACGGTGACGATCTTGCGAATGACGGCGCTCATCTTGCCTCGCTCCCGGTCATGCCCGCGGCATGTGTTCTATCGTTCGTTCCTGAAACCCGTGCGACGCCGGCGCCCCGTTCCCAGTTGCACCAACAAGCCGCGTCTCGCCCAGTAGACGCAATGCCGCGCCCTCGATCAATCCCGACGTCAGGAGCATCCGCGCCCGCGCCGCCCCCACCTCGAGCGCCTGCTCGATTTCGTGGTCCGTCAGCGGCCCGACGTCGCGCGTCACCAGCCGTTCGCCGAGGTCGCTGTCGGGCTGCAATTCGTTGGCCGGAACGCGCCGGATCGCAGGATGCCCGGGTAAATCGACCGCATTGGCGATCACGGTCGCGGCTGCATCGGCCTGCGACGCCGTCCGCGCCAGCACGGTGACGGCATCGGCAATGCCGAGCGAGAAGCTGCGGCCGTGGCGGCCGCTGGTCGCGATCCCGCGGGCCGGCATGTCTGCATCAATGGTCATGGTCTGCATCACGCCGTGACGGTCCGGGCGGTCCATCAAGCCGACGGTGAACTGTTCGCCGTCTGCGAGATGCAGCGCGATATCGCCGCCATTGTTGACATAGGCGCGGTCGAGCATCGCTGTACGCAGCATCGTACCGAGGATTTCCTCGGCAACCGAGCCCGCGACCGCGGCCATCGGCGTGATGAAGCAGTCCGCGGCAAACGGCGCGACCGCCGCATGCATGCACCGTGCGACCACGCCCTTCAGCGAGCAGCGATCGGGATTGGCGGCGGTGCGCAGTTCAGCGAGTTCCGTGCAGAGCTCGTCGAGCAGTCCGGTGAAGCGATCCGCCGCCGCCAGATAGGCGGATCGAACATCCGCATCCCCGCCCTTGGCTTCGATGACCAGATCAATCGGGCCATCCTGCAAATGCAGCCGCTTGCCGTCAGGAAGAAGCGCGATTTGCGGGAGCCGCGTCATGCACGCCGCCCGGGCAGATAGGGCATCGGCTTGATCTCGGCGCTGTCGCGCAGCGACGACAGCGGCCGGACATAATCCATATGACCGCCGAGCGCCGCGTAATCCGACAGCTTCATCGTGAATTCGATCGGCGCCACCAGCGCCGGCGTCGGCACGTAACCGAACGCGCCGGCGGGCATCTGGGTGACGTCGACCATGAAGGTGATGCCGCCGCCGGGCCAGACATAGACCGGCGCGCCGCCGCTGGTGACGCGCGTCAGCGCATCCTTGACCGAGCGCGTCAGCCGCACCGGATTATCGGTGACGCCGGCGCGCAGCGATCCGCCCGCGCCGCCCATGAACAGCACGGTGCACAGCGCCGGCTCGCAATTCTCCTGGATGCGTTCGACGGAAAACCTGAGGTCGGCCGGCATCGCCGTCTCGATCGGCTTCAACGCCTCGTCGAGCACGTAGTACGACGCGTGCTCGCCGGTGGTCGAAACCATCAGCATGGTCAGCCCGGGCCGCGCCTCCCTGGCATTGAACGGGCCGAGGATCGACAGCGGATCGGAGATATTGGTGCCGCCCCATCCGGTGCCGGGATCGGCGACCTGGAAATAGCGGCCGGGCGTCGAGCGCCTCCCCTTCATCTTGATGCCGGTATCGGCGATGTCGAGCAGCTTGCCGGCCTGGTGCTCACTGAGCACGCCGGTGATGTGGTCGTCGACCACCACGACCTCATCGACCTTGCCGTGCCACTGCTTGGCGAACATGCCGATGGTCGCCGAGCCGCAGCCGACCCGCATGCGTTCTTCCGCCACGCCGTTGACGATCGGCGGCTTGCCCGCCTGCACCACCACACTGGCGCCGCCGTCGATGGTCAACTCCACCGCCTTGCAATTGGAGAGATCCATCAGCGTGTCGCAGGTGACGCGGCCTTCCTTCTTGGAGCCTCCGGTCAGATGATGCACGCCGCCAAGCGAGAGCATCTGCGAGCCATATTCGCTGGTCGTGACATGACCGACCGCCTCGCCGTCGGCGCGCACGATCGCGGTTTCGGGACCGAGATAGCGGTCGGTGTCGATCTTCACCTTGACGCCGCAATAGGAGAAAATGCCCTCGGTCACCACGGTGACCATGTCGATGCCGTCGACCTCCGACGACACGATGAACGGCGCCGGCTTGTAATCCGGATAGGTGGTTCCGGCGCCGATCGCGGTGACGAAGAGATCGGGCTGGCGGACGATCTTGCCGTCCCAGTCGCCGCTGACCTGAAACGGCACCAGCTTGCCGCCATGCGAGACGGTACGCTCAAGCACGACATGCGGATCGACTCGCACCAGCATGCCGTCATGATTGGCATAACGGTCGCAGGCGCCAGCCGCGCCCGGCTTGATGTAGCACATCACCGGACAGGCATCGCAGCGGATCTTGTCGCCGGCGGCGACGGTCATTGTGTCAGCCATCGTGACCAGGCCTGGACTTGTGGCGGCGGTCGATCATACTGCGCTTCCGCCTCCGGTGTTTATCGTTCGTATACGAATGATCCTGCGCGCGAGCCCCGGACCTGTCAAGCGGCCTTTGCAATCAAAAGCTGCCATTCGCTTGCGCACCCTGTTCATAAAGCGTGCACTCGCTGCAGCGCGGCATGCCGCCGCTTGCACGTTTGTACACAAACGTTATCCTCGACTTCGATTTGACGCTGACGTTGCAGCGCAAACATCAGGGGAGAACCGGGGCAATGCGCCTGACCGTGAACGGCAGGAATCATGATGTCGACGCTGCTCCCGACACCGCATTGCTTTACGTGCTGCGCAACGATCTCGCATTGAACGGACCGAAATATGGCTGCGGGCTCGGCGAGTGCGGCGCCTGCGCGGTGCTGATCGACGGCGTCGCCGCGCGCGCCTGTGTGATCCCGATCGAAGGCTGTGCGGGACGCAACGTCGTCACGCTCGAAGGGCTCGGCAGCCGCGAACATCCTGATCCGGTGCAGGATGCTTTCATCCGAGAACAAGCCGCGCAGTGTGGCTACTGCCTCAACGGCATGATCATCACCACCAAGGCGCTGCTCACGCGCAACCCCAATCCGTCCGAGCGCGACGTGCTGGAAGCGTTGCGCTACAATCTCTGCCGCTGCGGTGCGCATATCGAGATCATCCGCGCCGCGATGCGGGCCGCCGGCCACGCGCTCGAGGCACGCGATTGATGCCGGGTCCGGAGCAACGCATGCGCGGCTCGCTGTCGGTCGTTCGTCCCGCAGTGCTCGGCGCGGAAGGCGCGTTCGAGACCTTCATCACCATCACAGCCGATGGCTCCGTCAACGCCTATAACGGCCATGTCGATCTCGGCACCGGCATCCGCACCGCGCTCGGCCAGATCGTCGCCGAAGAACTCGACGTCTCCTTTGCCCGCGTGGTGGTGATCCTCGGCGACACCAGCGTAGTACCGAACCAGGGCGCGACGATCGCGAGCGAGACCATCCAGATCACCGCCATTCCGTTGCGCAAGGCCGCGGCGCAAGCGCGGCATTTCCTGCTCTCGCGCGCCGCCGAGCGGCTGGAGCTTCCGGCCGGCGAGCTCACCATCGAGGACGGCCTGATCCGCGGCCACGACAACCGCAGCATCAGCTATGGCGAGCTGATCGCCGACGAGACGATCACGCTCGACCTCGCCGACGAGGTTCCGGTCAAGACCGTGAGCGCCTACTCCGTAGTCGGCAAGTCGGTGCCGCGCGTCGACCTGCCGGCGAAGGCCACCGGCGAGCTGGTCTATGTCCACGATGTGCGCGTGCCCGGCATGCTGCACGGCCGCGTCGTCCGTCCGCCCTATGCCGGCGTCGATGCCGGCCCGTTCGTCGGCACCAGCCTGATCGCGGTCGATGAGGCCTCGGTGCGCGATATCCCCGGCCTCGTCGCGGTGGTGCGGATCGGCGATTTCGTCGGCGTCGTCGCCGAGCGCGAGGAGAATGCGATCAAGGCCGCCGCGCAGCTCAAGCTGAGCTGGAAGCCGGGACCTGATCTGACCGATCTCTCCGATATCGAGCAGGCGCTGCGCGCCAATCCGTCGACGCCGCGCCAGCTGATCGACAAGGGCGACGTCGATGCCGCGATCAAGGCGGCAGCCAAGCCGATGCGACGGACTTACGTTTGGCCCTACCAGATGCACGGTTCGATCGGCCCATCTTGCGCTGTTGCCGACTACACAGACGGTACGGTCCGGGTCTGGTCCGGTACGCAGAACCCGCACATCCTGCGCGGCGATCTCGCACTCTTGATCCAGCGTCCGGAATCCGAGATCGACGTAATCCGGATGGAGGCGGCCGGCTGCTACGGCCGCAACTGCGCCGACGACGTCTCCGCCGATGCGCTGCTGCTGTCGCGCGCGGTCGGCCGCCCGGTGCGGGTGCAGCTCACCCGCGAGCAGGAGCATGCTTGGGAGCCAAAGGGCACCGCCCAGCTGATGGACGTCAATGGCGGGCTCAATGCCGACGGCAGCGTCGCCGGTTACGATTTCTCGACGCGTTATCCCTCGAACGGAGCGCCGACGCTGGCGCTATTGCTCACCGGGCGCATTGCGCCGACGCCTGCCGTGTTCGAGATGGGCGACCGCACCGCGATCCCGCCCTACGACTATGAGAACATGCGCGTCGTCGCCAACGACATGCCGCCGATCGTGCGCGCGTCCTGGTTTCGCGGCGTCTCCGCGCTGCCCAATACATTCGCGCATGAATCCTATATCGATGAACTTGCGGCAGAGGCCGAGGTTGATCCGATCGAATACCGGCTGCGCTACCTGAAGGACAAACGCGCGATCGATCTCGTCAATGCGGTCGCCGAACGCGCCGGCTGGACGCCGCGCCCGGTGTGGAAAGAGCCCGAGGCCGACGGCGATGTCGTGCGCGGCCGTGGCTTCGCTTATGCGCTCTACGTGCACAGCAAGTTTCCGGGCTACGGCGCGGCATGGTCGGCCTGGATCGCCGACGTTGCGGTCAACAAGGCGACCGGCGATGTCAGCGTGACGCGGGTGGTCGCCGGCCAGGATTCCGGATTGATGATCAATCCCGAGGGCGTGCGGCACCAGATCGAAGGCAATGTCATCCAGTCGACCAGCCGCGCGCTGATGGAGGAAGTCTCCTTCGAGCGCGGCGCGGTGACGGCGCGGGAATGGGGCGCCTACCCCATCATCAAATTTCCCGAACTGCCCAAGATCGATGTGCTGATGCTGCCGCGGCAGGACCAGCCGCCGCTCGGTGTCGGCGAATCCGCCTCGGTGCCGAGCGCCGCCGCGATCGCCAACGCGATCTATGATGCCACCGGCGTCCGCTTCCGCGAGTTGCCGTTCACGCCGGAGCGCATCCTGAAGGGATTGCATGGCGAGCAACCCACGGTGCCTGCATCGCTGCCGCCGCCCGCGCAACCGGTCAATCTCAACCGATGGCAAAATCCGTTCGCAAGGCGCGGCGGCGCGCTCGCCGGCATCGCCGCACTCTGCGCCGCCGCGATCGGCATCGGCGCGGCCGTCCTGCCCTGGCGCGCGATCGCGCCGATCGCACGGCCCGATGCCTCGGTCTATTCTGCGGCCACCATCGCGCGCGGCAAGGAGCTTGCGGCGCTCGGCGCCTGTGCCGTCTGCCACACCGCGGAGCATGGCCTCGCGAATGCCGGCGGCCGGCCGCTCGAGACGCCGTTCGGCACCATCTATACGACCAACATCACGCCCGATGTCGACACCGGCATCGGCGCCTGGTCCTATCCCGCGTTCGAGCGCGCGATGCGCGACGGCATTCATCGCGACGGGCGTCATCTCTACCCGGCATTCCCCTACACGCATTTCGCCAGGACCAATGATGCCGACCTCCAGGCGCTCTACGCCTATCTGATGGCGCAGGCGCCGGTGCGCACCGAGACGCCGGCGAACACGCTCGCCTTTCCGTTCAACCTGCGGCTGCTGCTCGCCGGATGGAATGCGCTGTTCCATCAGCCGCGAACGTTCCAACCCGATCCATCGAAGTCGGCGACCTGGAATCGCGGCGCCTATCTGGTCGAGGGTCTCGGCCATTGCAGCGCCTGTCACTCGCCGCGCAATGCGCTCGGCGCGGAACGGCAGAACGCCTATCTCGCCGGCGGCTTCGCCGAGGGCTGGGAGGCGCCGGCGCTGACCTCGCTGTCGAAGGCGCCGATCCCCTGGAGCGAGGACGAGCTCTACGCCTATCTGCGCACCGGCGAGTCGCGCCTGCACGGCGTCGCCGCCGGGCCGATGGCGCCGGTCGTGCAGGAACTTGCCGCGCTGCCCGATCAGGACATCCGCGCGATGGCGGTCTACCTCGCCTCGTTCAACGAGACCGCCGACCGGCCGGCCCACGATGTGCTTGCGGCCCAGCTGGAGGCCGGTACTGCCGTCACCACCGCCGCCTCAACCGGCGCGCGGATCTATCAGGGCGCCTGCGCCGTCTGCCACGAGGCCGGTGGCCCGCCGCTGTTCGGCAGCCGGCCGTCGCTGGCGCTGAACAGCAACCTGCACAGCGACGTCCCTGACAATCTCATTCAGGTGATCCTGCACGGCATCGCCAAGCCGGCCGTGACCGACCTCGGCTATATGCCCGCGTTCCGGGACAGCATGAGCGACGGTCAGGTTGCGGAGCTGGTCAGCTTCCTGCGACGGCAGTTTGCCCCGGCCAGGCCGGCCTGGACCGATGTCGCCGCCACGGTCGGCCGTATACGGCAGACCATAGCGCGCTGACCTGCCATGTTCCGCCCGATACCCACTGGGCGGGCGCCATTCGGCAGGCTACAGTTCCCGCATGACCGTGACAGATATCGCGACCCGGACCTACAACCACGGCTGGCGGCTCGACCCGATCGTCCGCAGCCTGCTCGACACCGATTTCTACAAGCTGTTGATGCAGCAGATGATCCGGGAATCCTATCCGGACACGCGCACGACCTTTTCGGTGATCAACCGCTCGACCCATATCAAGCTCGCCGAGGTCATCGACGAGGGCGAGTTGCGCGCCCAGCTCGACCACGCCCGCACCATCCGCTTCAGCAAGAAGGAACTGATCTGGCTCGCCGGTAACACGTTCTACGGCAAGACCCAGATGTTCTCGCCCGATTTCATCAACTGGCTCTCCACCTTCCGGCTGCCCGAATACGAGCTGCACAAGGTCGACGGCCAGTATGAGCTGCATTTCCACGGACCTTGGACCCACACCACGATGTGGGAGATCCCGGCGCTTGCGATCCTCAACGAGCTGCGCTCGCGCGCGGCGACCAAGACCTATGGCCGCTTCGCGCTCGACGTGCTCTACGCCCGCGCCAAGGCCAAGCTGTGGGCCAAGGTCGAGCGGCTGCGCAAGCTGGATGGATTGCGACTGTCCGATTTCGGCACCCGCCGCCGCCACGGCTTCCTGTGGCAGCGCTGGTGCGTCGAGGCGGTGAAGGAAGGCCTCGGTTCGTCCTTCACCGGAACGTCCAACGTGCTGCTTGCGATGGACAACGACCTCGAAGCAATCGGCACCAACGCGCATGAGCTGCCGATGGTCGCCGCCGCGCTCGCCAATGACGACGAGGAGCTGCGCTGGGCGCCCTACCACATCCTCGACCAGTGGCGTCACGCCTATGGCGGCAACCTCCTGATCGCGCTGCCCGATGCGTTCGGCACCAAGCCGTTCCTGCGCGACGCGCCGGACTGGGTCGCCGACTGGACCGGGTTTCGTCCCGACAGCGCGCCGCCGATCACCGCCGGCGAAGACATCATCAAGTGGTGGAAGCAGAAGGGCCGCGATCCCAAGGAGAAGCTCTTGGTGTTCTCCGACGCGATGGATGTCGGCTCGATCGAGGAGACGTTCCATCACTTCAAGGGCCGCGTCCGCGTCAGCTTCGGCTGGGGCACCAACCTGACCAATGATTTCGTCGGTTGCGCGCCTGACGGCACCGCCGAACTCGATCCGATCTCGATCGTCTGCAAGGTGACGTCGGTCGACGGCCGGCCGGCCGTGAAACTGTCTGACAATCCGGAGAAGGCGACCGGCATCCCCTCGGAAGTCGAGCGCTATCTGCGGGTGTTCGGCAATGTCGGCCGGGTTCGCACCGCAGTCCACGTCTAAATCTTCGGACTCACATTTTCCATCGACTGACCTGACGAGCTTCGCATGCCCGCACCCAAGCCGCCTGCCTTCGAAACCCTGAGCCTGCACGCCGGCCAGCGCCCCGATCCGGCGACCGGCGCGCGCGCGGTTCCGATCTATCAGACCACGTCCTACGTGTTCCAGGACGCCGACCACGCCGCGGCGCTGTTCAACCTGGAACGCGCAGGCCATATCTATACGCGCATTTCGAACCCGACGACCGCGGTGCTGGAGGAGCGCATTGCCGCCCTCGAATGCGGCGTCGGCGCGATCTGCACCGCGAGCGGCATGGCCGCGCTGCATCTGGCGATCGCAACCTTGCTCAATGCCGGCGACCATATCGTCGCCTCCGCCTCGCTCTATGGCGGCACCATCAACCTGCTGGCGCACACGCTGCCGCGGTTCGGCATCACCACGACCTTCGTCAAGCCACGCGCGCTCGACGAGTTCCGTGCCGCGATCAGGCCGAACACGCGGCTCGTGATCGGCGAGACCATCGGCAATCCCGGCCTCGAGGTGCTCGATATCCCCGCGGTGGCGCAGATCGCGCATGACGCGAAGATCCCGCTGTTGATCGACAACACCTTCGCGACACCCTACCTTAGCCAGCCGATCGAGCTCGGCGCCGACATCACGATGAACTCGGCGACCAAGTGGATGGGCGGCCACGGGATTGCGATCGGCGGCGTGATCGTCGACGGCGGCCGGTTTGACTGGCGCGCATCCGGCAAATTCCCGCAACTCACCGAGCCCTATGCCGGCTACCACGGCATCGTCTTCGACGAGCAGTTCGGCAAGGCCGCCTTCATCATGCGCGCCCGCACCGAGGGGCTGCGCGATTTCGGCGCCTGCCTGTCGCCGACCAACGCATTCCAGCTGTTGCAGGGTATCGAGACGCTCGGCGTCCGCATGGATCGCCATGTCAGCAACACTCACAAGATGCTGGACGCCCTCGCCGCGAACAAGGCGGTCGAGTGGGTGCTGCATCCCTCGCTGGAGAGCCATCCGGATCACGCGCTCGCCAAGAAGCTGCTGCCGCGCGGTGCCGGCTCGATCATCTCTTTCGGCATCAAGGGCGGCCGCGCCGCCGGCAAGAAGTTCATCGAGTCCCTGAAGCTGATCAGCCATCTCGCCAATGTCGGCGACGCCAAGACGCTGGTGATCCACCCCGCCAGCACCACGCACCAGCAGATGGACGCCGAGCAGCTCAAGGCCGCCGGGATCGGCGAGGAGCTGGTGCGGCTGTCGGTCGGCATCGAAACCGCTGAGGACATCACCGACGATCTCGGCCAGGCGCTGCGCGCCTCGCAAAGGACTTAGGACCATGCAGCTTTCCATCAACGGGGCAGACACCTTCATCGCGACCGGCGGCAAGCCGTTCGATCCCTCGCTACCGGCGGTCGTGATGATCCACGGCGCGGGCTTCGACTCCTCGACCTGGGCGCTGCACAGCCGCTGGTTCGCCCATCACGGCTATTCCGTGCTGGCGCCTGATCTGCCCGGCCACGGCCGCTCCGCCGGCAAGCTGCTCACGACCATTGCAGAGATGGCCGACTGGATCGCAGCGCTGATATCAGCGGCCGGCGCGACGAAGGCGCGGCTGATCGGCCATTCGATGGGCTCGCTGATCGCGATCGAGACCTCGGCGCGGCATCCCGACAAGGTCTCCGGCCTCGCGCTGATCGGCACCGCGGCCACCATGACGGTCGGCCCCGATCTGCTGAAAGCCGCCGAAGCCAACGATGCCGCCGCGATCGACATGGTCTCGATCTGGGGCCTCGGCTTCAAGGCCGAGCTCGGCGGCAGCCTCGCGCCGGGGCTTTGGATGCACCAGGGCGCGCAGCGGGTGCTACGGGAGGCCAAGCCCGGCGTGCTGTACAACGACCTCAACGCCTGCAACGCCTACCAGAACGCGCTGACGGCCGCCGCCGCGGTCAAGGTGCCCGCGACCTTCGTCCTCGGCGAGCGCGACATGATGACCCCGGCCAAGGCCGGCAAGGCGCTCGCCGCCGCGACGCCGAATGCGCGTACGGTGGTGCTGCCAGGCGCCGGTCACATGATGATGGTCGAGCAGCCGGACGAGCTGCTGGCGGCGCTGCGGTAGCGGAGCCAAGCTCCCTTCTCCCGGGGCGCTCCCAAAATATCGAAAACAACCCCATGCAAAGCCGCAGGACGTCCGCCGGCACTCGGACAAGCGGCTTGACTTGTCGGGCAAATCAGCAATATATTCTACTATACCGAAATGTTGAGAGCGCCATCGGAGCTTGGCCGAGGCCCGGACGGGAAAGACCGAGCTCCGGCTTCGGGTCAACCGCGTGGCCAGCGCGTCATTCGCATCGTCACTGCTCGAGCGCAACGAGATCAGCTTGAAGCGTCATCGCGCTCCGGCTTCGTGTTGCGCATGATCTTTTCGGAAAACCGCTTCGCACTCTTCCGGACCATGCTTCAGAAAGCGCGCGGCGCGCGTTCGCGATGCTCCTGCAAGACAAGCACGGGGCGCTGCACTCTTGCTTCATCCGGTGTCGATCGCTTGCTGTAGATCAAAGTCAACTTGCGCCCCCAATTGAGGATCGGCGCCTCGATGACGATGTGCAGCACGGCGGCGAGACCGATGGAGAGCAGGATGCTGGCGGCGATCGTTCCCACGACGGACAATGGCCAAAGCTCGGCAGAGCTGGCGATCCATTTCATCAGAGGGTAGTGGACGATATACAACGAGTACGAAATCTTGCCGAGCCATTGCAGGACGGGCGAGAAGGATTGCCCTTTGACCTCGGCAGATATCACGGCATGGATAAGCAATCCCGCGGCAAGGCCATAGGTCGGCACGCGTGCCCATTGCGGATCAGCCGATCCGTGCACGAATATCCAGTACCAGCCGGCGAAGAACAAGCCGGCGGAAATGGCCAGCATTGTGCCCGAAGACTGCAATCTGCCGGTTCTCTGGAGATATGCGATGCCAACGCCGACACCGAATTCCAGCATCAGCGGGTGGGAGTAGAAGCCAAGCTGCAATCGGAAGACGAGAGCAACGGCGACCACGACCAGCCCCGCGAACAAGAGTTCGAACAGCCGGCTCGGCTTGATCGCGAGGATCACCGCGACTGCGGCATAGAAGTGCAGCTCGAAAGCAAGCGACCATGCCGGCGGGAGGTACCAATTCGGATATGTCCACGCGAAGACGAGTCCAAGGTCCAGCGCCGGACGCTCTTCGGGCGACATCGCGACCCAGGACGAGGCGATAAAGGCCGCCAGCAACACGAGCCAGTAGACCGGATAGATTCGAACAACTCGCCTGAGAACGAAGGTGAACGGATTGTCCTGTGCCGCAGCGGTGGTCGCGATGATCAAGCCGGAGATAACGAAGAAGATGTCAACGCCACTCGCCAGGATGGTCAGCGCACCTTCGGCAAACGCGGGTCCGACCATATCGGGACGTGCGGCGACGGCGTGCCCGCATACCACCGACAGCGCCGCAACGCCGCGCATTGCCTGTACACCCGCGAAGAACCGCAAAACGTCCCACCACGTTCATTTCCAATCAGAAATAATCTAGGGGCGGAACCGTTAACGGCTGGTTGTGCTATCGCACCAAAATCAACCGTTGAGTGCGTCGAATCAGGCTCGGCGGGCGTGAACCATGCGAAAATTGACCACAGCGCAAAGCAGCCCTCTCCAACCAGAGCGGAGAGAGTGCGTGCCTCGCGCAGTCAGCTTCGCCCTTACTGCTTCGCCGGCTTTCTTCCGACCGGGTGGATCTCGATCGCGCGCAGGCGGCCGAGGCGGAGCACGTCCATCGACAACGTGCGGTCGATCCGGCTGTGATCGAGTGCGCGGATCAGGTCGTCGACGCCGTTGATCTCGACGCCGTCGAGCCGGATCACGACGTCGCCGGGCAACAGGCTTGCCCGCGCCGCCGGGCTGTCCGGCTCGATCTGCATCAACAGCGCGCCCATCTTGTTCTCGACGCCGGCCAGCACCGCATGCCGCCGCGGCACCGGCGCCGTCTGCCCTGCGACGCCGATATAGGCGCGGCGGACGTAGCCGTGGCGGATGATCTCCGACAGCACGAACTGCGCGGTGTTGCTGGCGACCGCAAAGCAGATGCCCTGGGCGCCGTTGATGATCGCGGTGTTGATGCCGATCACCTGACCGTTCGACGACACCAGCGGGCCGCCGGAATTGCCCGGGTTGAGCGCCGCGTCGGTCTGGATCACGTCCTCGATGGTCCGTCCACTGACGGAGCGGATCGAGCGGCCGAGCGCCGACACCACGCCGGCGGTCACCGTCGATTCGAAGCCGAGCGGATTGCCGATCGCGACCACCAGCTGACCGCGCCGCAGCGTCTTGGAATTGCCGAACGAGGCATAGGCCAGGTCGCGCGCGCCATCGGCTCGCAGCAGCGCGAGATCGGTGTCGGGATCGACGCCGAGCACATGGGCGTCGGTGACGAAGCCCTCGGTGTCGCGCAGCCGGATCTCCTTCGACGAGCCGACCACATGGCTGTTGGTCAGCACCAACCCGTCGGGCGAGATCACGATGCCCGAGCCGAGCCCGCCGCGCTCGCGCGCATTGCGGACCTTCGGCCCGGTTTCGACCCGGACCACGGCCGGGCCGACGCGGTCGGTGACGTCGATCAGGGCATTGGAATAGGCATCCAGCAACGCCCGGTCGTCGACTTGAGCAGCATCGTGGGCAGCAACGTCCGTCACCGCTGACGGCGTGTCAGCGGCGGTATCTGAGGTAAAATCCAGCATGGCAAGATTCCTTCGGCCTTACCAAATGGTGGCCAGAAACCGCGAATGCAAGGGGTGCAGAATGCCTGCGCCCTTCAGCAATCTTGCTGCTCGCTACCGATCTCGTCCTCTTGCTCTAGTGCGCTCTGCACGGCTCTATCCATGTTGAGCGCCGCAATAGCTCTTGATCTGCTCTTCTGCAGATCTTCTTCGACATACCGCTCAAGCGGGAGATAGATTGCAATTTTGATGTCGAGAATGGGACGAGGCTCGTTCTTGGGCCCAAGCCAATCCTGAGATTTTCCCGTCGTCTTGTTCTTGCGAAGCGACTTCTCAAAGAAGTCTCTGTATCGTCGCGGAGAGATACCGTAAAAATGAGTGAACTTCGTCTTTTTGTAAGTCGCATAATGTACGCGGGACGACCCTTCAACTTCGATCGAGTCGGGGTGAAGCGAGAACGCAGCACTCTTTGGATACGGCTCAAGAAAATAGACTGTATCAATCCCCGCTCCAACTATGTGTTTTGCACATATGTGACAGGGGAACGTAGTACAGAAGAGCGAGGCTCCTTCGACACCTTTGCCCAACCGCGCGGCGTCCATTAGGGCGGACATTTCTGCGTGCAGAATGCGACCGAACTCGATGATATCCATCAACTGAGAGTCCTTGACGGCAGAAAGTTGAAGCATGTCATCGATATTCTCGACGCAGCCTTTTTCCATCATGCCGCTCGCGGCTAGGCGCTCGAACAGGTCAAGTATCAACGACCTTTTCTTCTCATCGTTTGGGTCACTCCCCCACTTATAGTCCCTAGCGTCCTCTCCTCCATTATCGGCCCAATACGTTCCACCTCCACCTTTGGGGACTTCGTTACATCCAAGAGTGATGACTTCATGCTTCCTTGAAAAGATCGCGGCTCCGACCTGACGCGAAAGATCCAATGAGCGAAGCGAAGCTCCCTTCGCCATGTACATGCCGTATTCAATCGGTGTCGGAGACAAATTGGTTGCGCCGAAGATCAGACGAATGAACCGATCGAGCTGATCCGCTTGCGTGGCGGGGATGTCTGTGTTGATGATGAAATCGGCCAAATGGAAAACGTCGCGGACTCTCTGACCATTCTGATCTTCCGCTTGATCTTCGTCCAATTTGATAAGTTGATCCGCGGTCGCGCGATACTTATCTAGATCCGTACTCTTGTGATCGCGCGCGATGCGTTGAGAGAAGGCCTCTGTTCGCTCGCCCTTCGAGGAGTATACGGATATCTGAAAGAAGAGCTTGCCGTATACGCTCCGAAGCAGATCAATCTCTTCCTTCCGCTTGAATTGATGAACAATGTACGCATGCTTCTCTCGTTGCCTGCGCGCAGCAATATCAGCACCTCTGCTCTTCGCGATCTTATCAATTACTAGGGATGCGCAGACCGCCTTGTCGCCCGATATCTCGCGAAGACGATTGCCAAAGTCGATGTAAGTCTTGAACCGAGCCTCACTCGGCCGATCCTGAAGCTTTACATCGCAATAGTCGATATCGCGAAAGAGATCGGTGACTTTGATGACATGCACCTCGTAACCGAATTTCTCCAGGGACGCTCGCAGTGGCTGAACGGTTTCAGAAAGGTCAACACCGATGGGCGCTACGAGACCGAAAAAAAGCTCGGGAAACTCAATTCTATCCAACATTAAGTTACGCTCTTCCGATTCACATCCAATTAACGAGCTGTTAATATGGTCTAGTCAGTCAGCAGAAAGCCTTCCGATGTCACCGAAATCCCCTGATCGAAACTCGTTCGAGACTCAGGAGCAAGATCAAGTTTCATCGTTCAGTTCCAGAGCAATAAGAGCTGACGAATTTGATCAGTTTATCGAAGAACAACTTCAGCGCGAAGGTCATAGACCAGACAATTCTGAATCTGATGTGATTTGTCACGTCTATTGACGGTATCATAATACTTATTTTAGCGGCCGCCGCAGCACTCCGCCGCGCGCCCGCACCGGATCGAGCAGCGACCAGTCGCCGTCCGGCAGCACGTGGCCTTTCGGGAATGGCGCGCGCAGTTCGAGCCCGAGCGAGCGCAGCACGCGGTCGTCGCGGTAGTAGCATTGCAGCACGACACGGACGAGGGTAGCCGCCGCCGCGCCACCGCGCTTGCGGAACTCCTGCGCCACCGCATCGCGTCTGGCTTCGTCGAGCTCGGCGAGCGGTTTTCCGGCGAGCTTTGCCAGATGGTCCAGCGCCTGCGCCACCAGCGCGGTGTCGCGGCCAAGCGTTGCCAGCATGTCGGCCTGGATCGTCGGGTCGTCCGCACCCGGCACCCTGTACTCGGCGCTTTCGGGAACGATCATCGCCGCGACCGTGCGGAGATCGGCGCGCTGGGCTGCGGTCAGTTCTTTTACATCGGACATGTCGGTCTCAGTCGAACAGGTTGGCGAGGCGCTGCTTCATCTGGTCGGCGATGTAGAGCGCGAGGGCCTGGATGGTGGAAGTCGGGTTCACGCCGCCCGAGGTGACGAAGATGCTGCCGTCGACGATGAACAGGTTCTTCACGTCGTGCGAGCGGCCCCATTCATTGACCACGGAGCGCGCCGGATCGGTGCCCATCCGCGCGGTGCCGAGCAGGTGCCAGCCGCCCCACGGGATCGGATCGTTGATGCAGATGTCGGTGGCGCCGGCGATCTCCAGGACCTCGCGGCCGCGCGCCAGCGCATGGTCCATCATCTTGCGGCTGTTGGCCGAGATCGTGTAGTCGACCTTCGGCGCCGGAATGCCGTGGCTGTCCTTCAGGACAGGATCGAGCGTGACGCGGTTGTGCTCCTCCGGCAGGTCCTCGCAGATCGCCGAGACCGCGAGGCGATGCCCGTTGAGCTTGCGGAACACGCGGTGATGATCCCTGCCCCAAGGCAGGATGCCCTTCTGCTCGCTCGATACCGCCTCGAACACCGGCCCGGCGCCGCGGCCGAACTGGATGCCGTAGCCGCGGACGAAGCCGCGCGACAGATCGGTGTCGTAGAACTCCTTGCTCCACAGGCAGGTCGGCGGCGCGCGGTTGGAATCCGTCGGCTCCTTCACGAAGCCGTAGATCTGCGCATAGGGATGAAACATCAGGTTCTTGCCGACCAGGCCGGACGAATTGGCGAGGCCGTTCGGAAATTTCCCCGACACCGAATTGAGCAGCAGCCGCGGCGTGCCGACGCCGTTGCAGGCGATGATCACGACCTCGGCGGGCTGGAATTGCTCGACACCATCCTTGTCGTAGTAGACGACGCCGGAAGCCATGCCCTGCTCGTTGGTCAGGATCTCGCGCACCCGGCAATGGGTCTTGAGCTCGACCCCGGCGCGGATCGCATGCGGCCAGTAGGTGATGTCGGTCGAGGCCTTGGCGCCCTGCGCGCAGGCCGGCGTGCAGTGGCCGAGATTGATGCAGCGTGCCCTGCCCTCGTAATCCATCGTCGCGACCGTGGTGTCCGACGGCCACCAATGCCAGCCGAGCTTGTTCAACGCCGCCCCAAAGAGCGGGCCGGACAGCCCGAGCGGCTGCGGCGGCATCGGCGGGTGGCTGAGCGGCGACAGCGGATCGCCCGACAGACCCGAGACGCCCATCATGCGGTCGTTCTCCTCGAAGAACGGCGTCAGCGCGTCGTAATCGATCGGCCAGTCGTCGGCGACGCCGTCGAGCGTCTTCACCTTGAAGTCGGACGGATGCAGCCGCGGCCAGTGCGCGGTGTACATCACGGTCGAGCCGCCGACGGCGTTGAAGTTGACGACCTTGATCGGCGAATTGTCGTCGTTGATCGGGTAATCCTCGGGCCGCTTGCGGACGTTCGGGCTCGACGACCACTCGCCGTAGAACTTGGCCTCCCAGTCGCGGCCAGTGCTCGGATATTCCGCGGGATTCATCCAGCCGCCCTGATCGAGGCAGAGGATATGCATCTTGGTATCGGCCAGGCTCCAGGCCACCGCGGCGCCGGAGGCGCCGGCGCCGATGATCAGGACGTCAACGGGATCGTTCTTCATTCTTGTTCCTTGATCGGCCTTCTTTCGTCATTGCGAGAAGCGGAGCGACGAAGCAATCCATGCTTCCGCGCAGGAGCGCGATGGATTGCTTCGCTTCGCTCGCAATGACGGCCGGTGATGCGGCTCAATTGACGATTCTCACCGGCAAGCTTCGTATACCGCGGATGAAATTGGAATAGAGCCTTTGCGGCGGGCCCATGATCTCAAAACGCAGATCACGCGCCAGAACCTCCTCCCAGAGGATGCGCAATTGCTGCTCGGCGAGGCGATCACCGACGCAACGATGGACGCCGGCGCCGAAGGCGAGATGCTGGCGCGGCTTGGCACGGTCGATGATGAATTCGTCGGCGCGCTCGATTCTCGCCTCGTCGCGGTTGCCCGAGATGTACCACATCACGACCTTGTCGCCCTTCTTGATGTGGCGGCCGGCGAGCTCGACGTCGTTGCGCGCGGTGCGGCGCATGTGCAGCACCGGGGTGTGATAACGGATGGTTTCGGACACCAGGTTCGGGATCAGTTCCGGCCGGGCGCGGACCAGCTCGAACTGCGCGGGGTTTTCGCACAGCGCCATCAACCCGGCCGACATCGAGTTGCGCGTGGTGTCGTTGCCGCCGACGATCAGGAGCCCGATCGTGCCGATGAATTCGCGCGCATCCAGATTCCTCGTTGCAGGCGAATGCGCCAGCATCGAGATCAGGTCGAAGGTCGGCGGCGCGTCGACCCGGGCGTCCCACAACTTTCGGAAAGCTTCTCCCATCTTGATCAGCTCGGCGGTGCGTTCAGCTTCCGAATGCACCACCGCGTCGGGCGAATCGATGTTGGCGATCGCGACATCCGACCACCAGGTCAGCTTGGCGCGATCTTCCGCGGGAAAATCGAACAGCGTCGCCAGCATCATGTTGGTGAGGTCGACCGAGACCCGCTCGGCCCAGTCGAAGGTCTCATTGCGCGGCAGCGCGTCGAGCACGGCCGAGGTGCGCTGGCGGATCAGGGCATCGAGATTGGCGAGGTTCGACGGCGCCACGATCGGCGCCACCGTGCGGCGCTGCGCGGTGTGTCCGGGCGGGTCCATGCGGATGAAGCTCGGCCGCTCCTGCCCCTTGGGCTGGTCAGCGACCTGGATACCGCCGAGCTCGGAGGCGGAGGAATAGTTCTGGTGATCCAGCTCGACCGCGAAGATGTCGTCGTAGCGTGTCACCGACCAGTACGGACCGTAAGGCGACGTCTCGCAATAATGCACGGGGTCGTCGCGGCGGAGCTGCGCGAACAGCGGGCGCCAGGTGTCGTCCTGATAGAGCCGGGGGTTGCTGACATCCGTTGATGCCGGCCTGCGCAGCGCCTCTCCCATCGCCTCACTCCCACAGGTTCCGTCGCCGCTTGGCGGGCGATCGTCTTATCGGGCCGACGATAGCGGGTATCCCGCGGCCGAGTAAAGCCGCAGGACGGACAGTCCGCCGCACGGAATACGTGCAGACAGGCGCACCCGGCAAATCGCGATGGCTGCCCCCGCTCCTCGATGTTTGTCGGCCACGGTGAGACCGGTTAGCCTTGCCGGCAACCAACCAGCAGGGAGCAACGACAGGTGGCCGCATCGCGCCCGGACAACAGCCCCGAGACGGCTGCGCTGGACTACGACGTCATCATCATCGGCGCCGGCCTGTCCGGCATGTATCAGCTCTACCGGCTGCGCGAGCTCGGCCTCAGCGCGCGGGTGTTCGAGGCGGGCACCGGCGTCGGCGGCACCTGGTACTGGAACCGGTATCCCGGCGCGCGGTTCGATTCCGAAAGCTATTCCTACGGCTATTCGTTCTCGAAGGAGCTGCTCGAGGAATGGGAATGGTCGGAGCATTTCGCCGGCCAGGCCGAAACCTTGCGCTACTGCAACCATGTCGCCGACAAGTTCGACCTCCGCCGCGACATCCAGTTCGAGAGCCGGGTCACATCGGCGATCTACCAGGACGCGACGCGGAGCTGGCGGATCACGCTGGAGAGCGGCGCACAGCAGAGCTGCCGTTTCCTGATCACCGCGATCGGCCCACTGTCGACACCGACCTTGCCGCGCATCGAGGGCCGCGACGATTTCAGGGGGCAATCGTTCCACACCGCGCGCTGGCCGAAGCAGAAGGTCGATTTCACCGGCAAGCGCGTCGCCGTGATCGGCACCGGCGCCACCGGCATCCAGACCATCCAGACCATCGCCGGCGAGGTCGGCCACCTCACCGTGTTCCAGCGCACCGCCAACTGGGCGGCGCCGCTGCACAACGGCAAGATCGACGCCGAGACGCAAGGCAAGATCAAGGCCGGCTATGACGAGATCTTCGCGCGCTGCAAGGAGACCTTCGCCTGCTTCGTGCATACGCCCGATCCACGCGGCGCATTCGAGGTGAGCGAGGCGGAGCGCGAGGCGTTCTACGAGAAGCTCTATGGCGAGCGGGGTTTCGGCATCTGGCAGGGCAATTTCAAGGACATCCTGATCGATCGCGCGGCGAACGCGACCATCAGCGATTTCGTCGCACGCAAGATCCGCCAGCGCGTCAAGGACCCGGCGGTGGCCGAGAAGTTGATCCCGACCAACCACGGTTTTGGCACGCGGCGGCTGCCGCTCGAGACCTTCTATTACGAGGTCTACAACCGCGACAATGTCGAGCTGGTCGACATCAAGGAAACGCCGATCGAGCGGATCACGCCGGAGGGCATCCGCACCAGCGACAGCGATTACCCTTTCGACATCATCATCTACGCCACCGGCTTCGATGCCATCACCGGCAGTTTCGACAAGATCGATGTCCGCGGCGCCGGCCGCGCGCGGCTGAAAGAGAAGTGGACGCACGGCCCGGAAACCTATCTCGGGCTGATGGTCGACGGCTTTCCCAACATGATGATGCTGATGGGTCCGCACACCGCGCTCGGCAACATCCCGCGCAGCATCGAATACAGCGTGGACTGGGTCACCGGCCTGCTTCGCTTTGCCAAGGAGAAGGGCCTGACCTTCCTCGACGCCACGCCCGAAGGCACGTCGGCCTGGACCGATCACGTCAAGGCGCTCGGTGTCGGGCTGCTGTCGAACGAGGTGGATTCCTGGATGACCGGCATCAACCGCAACGTCGAGGGCAAGCAGACCCGTATCGTCGCCCGCTACAGCGGCAGCGCGCCGGCCTATCGCGCGCGCTGCGACGCGGTGGCGGCGGGGGGATATGCGGAGTTGCGGTTGGGCTGAACTGTCTCAGTGACGCGAGACGCCTGCCCCACTCACCGCCGTCGTCCCGGCGAAGGCCGGGACCCATACGCCGCAGCAGATGTCACTAACGGGACTCGTCGTTCCGGCATCGCACAACAGCAGCATTGGTGGTTATGGGTGCCGGCCTTCGCCGGGACGACACCGAGTTGCGCGACCCATCCCACGCATCACCACGCATCGATGCACGGCCGCTTCCGCGTCGTGCGCGGCCCAGGCTTCGGCACCGAGCGCAGGCCGGCCATGATCCAGTGCCTGGTGTCGGCGGGGTCGATCACCTCGTCGATCTCGAGCACCGAGGCGATCGAGACCGCCTTGCCGTTGGCGTAGAGCTCGGCGACCTTGGTCTGGAAATACTTCTCGCGCTCGACGGGATCCGCGATCGCCTCCATCTCCTTGCGGAAGCCGAGCCGGACATAGCCCTCCAGGCCCATGCCGCCGAACTCACCGGTCGGCCACGCCACCGTGAAGAACGAGGCGTGGAAGCCGCCGCCGATCATCGATTGCGCCCCCAAGCCATAGCCCTTGCGCAGCACGATTCCGAACAACGGCACCGTGATGCTGGCGCCGGTGACGAACATCCGCGCCACATGACGGACGATCGCGGTCTTCTCGGCCTCGGGGCCGACCATGAAGCCCGGCGTGTCGCACAGCGAGACGATCGGGATGTCGAACGCATCGCACAGCTGCATGAAGCGCGCGGCCTTGTCGCCGGCCGCCGCATCGATCGCGCCGCCGAGATGTTTTGGATTGTTGGCGATCAGGCCGAACGGCTTGCCTTCGATGCGGATGAAGGCGGTGATCATGCCGACGCCGAATTCCCTTCGGATCTCCAGCACCGAACCTTCATCGGCGAGCAGGTCGATGACGTTGCGGATGTCATAGACCCGCAGGCGGTTCTCCGGAATCGCACGGCGCAGCAGCCGCTGGTCCGGCGCCTTCCAGTCAGCGACGGCGCCCTGGAAGTAGGACAGGTATTTCTGCGCCACCGCCGTGGCCTCTTCCTCGTCCTCGACCAGGATGTCGATCACGCCATTTGGAGATTGGAACGAGACCGGGCCGACCTCGGCCGGGTGATAGACGCCGAGCCCGCCGCCCTCGATCATCGCCGGGCCACCCATGCCGATCGAAGCATTTTTGGTGGCGATGATGACGTCGCAGACGCCGAGCATTGCGGCATTGCCGGCAAAGCAATAGCCCGAGACCACGCCGACCACCGGCACCAGCCCGGAGAGTTTTGCGAACTGCACGAAGGACGGGCCGTCGAGGCCGGTCATGCCGAGCCGGTCGGTGTCGCCGGGACGGCCGCCGCCACCCTCGGCATAGAACACCAGCGGCAGCCGCCACTGCTCGGTCAGCGAGAGCATGCGGTCGATCTTCTTGTGGTTCATGTGGCCCTGGGTGCCGGCCAGCACGGTGTAGTCGTAGGAGATCACCATGCAGCGCGCGCCTTCGGGGCCGAAATCCCTGGCGTTGACGGTGGCGACGCCCGATATCAGGCCATCGGCCGGGGTGTTCTTGATCAGGTCCTCGACCTTGCGGCGGCGGCGCTGCGCCGCGATCGCGAGCGAGCCGTATTCGACGAACGAGCCTTCATCGACCAGTTGCGCGATATTCTCGCGCGCGGTGCGCTGGTTGGTCTTGCGGCGGCGCTCCACCGAGGCCGGGCGGTTCTCGTCCAGCGTGATCGCCTTGCGCGCGATCAGCTCGGCGAGGTCGGGGCGGATGTGATCGAGATCGATCGCGGCTTCCTCCGCCGCGTGGTGACCATCGACCTCGGCGGGCTCGAGATACAGGATCGGGTCGCCATGCATCAGGGTGACGCCGACGCCGCCCGCGACCTTCGTCACCCGGCCGCCATGTGGTGCCGCGACCAGATGCTCCATCTTCATCGATTCCAGCACCGCGATCTGCTGGCCGGGACGGACCAGATCGCCCTCGGCGACCTCGATCGCCACGATCGTGCCCTGCAACGGCGCGGGCACCGGGAGCGAGCCTTTCGGCGCGGCTTCGATCACGACAGCCTTGGCCGTAGCCGCCTCGCTCACCTCGACCAGCGGCGCGGCGAGCTCCTTCGCGGTGCCGACCAGCGCCGCGACATGGCTGTCGATGAAGCCGGTGCTGATCTTGTTCCTTGCAAAGCTCTGGTGCGCGAGGATCGCGCTGAGGAACGGGATGTTGGTGGCGACGCCGCCGATGCGGAATTCGCGCAAGGTGCGCGATGCCTTGTGCACCACGTCGGTCCATTTCGGGCTCGGCGAATGCACGATGACCTTGGCCAGCAGCGAGTCGAACGCGGCGCTGGTCCGATAGCCGGAATAGCCGAACGTATCGACCCGGACGCCGGGACCGGAGGGCAGGTCGAACACGCTGAGCGTGCCTCCTGTCGGTTTGGTCTGCCCCTTCTCGTCCATCACCTCCATGTTGACGCGGAGCTGCATGGCGTAGCCGCGCGGCAGTGGCACTGAGGCTTGCGCAAGCCCGAGCGAGGCCAGCGTGGCACCGGCGGCGACCGCGAGCTGCGACCGCACCAGGTCGACGCCGAGCACTTCCTCGGTCACGGTATGCTCGACCTGGAGCCGCGGATTGGCCTCGATGAAGGCGAATGCGCCCTCGCCTTCGCTTGCATCATCGTCGACCAGGAATTCGAAGGTGCCGAGATTGTCGTAGTGCGCGGCGGTCGCGAGCTGCCTGGCCGCTTCGATGATGCGCCCGCGCAGGCTCTCACTCAGCGACGGGCTCGGCGCCACCTCGATGAGCTTCTGGTTGCGGCGCTGGATGGTGCATTCGCGCTCCCAGAGATGGCTGATCGCGCCATGGCGGTCGCCGATGATCTGCACCTCGATATGCCGCGCCTTGCGGATCAACCGCTCGACGTAAACCGCATCGCTGCCGAACGCCGCCTTGGCCTCGGACTGGCAGCGCGTATAGGCTTCGTCGAGCTTGGCCAGGTCCTCGACCACGCGCATGCCGCGGCCACCGCCGCCGGCGATCGCCTTGATCATCACGGCAGCATTGGCGCCGAGCGAGGTGAAGAACGCCTTCGCCTCGTCAAGTGACGTCGCGCCCGAGGTGCCAGCGATGATCGGCACGCCGCATGTCTTCGCCAGCGCCTTCGCCTTGGCCTTGTCACCGAACAGGTCGAGCGCTTCGGGGGATGGACCGACGAAAGTGATCTTCTCCTCGGCACAGCGTCGCGCAAGCCCGGTGTTCTCGCTGAGGAAGCCGTAGCCTGGATGCAGCGCGTCGCAGCCGGCGGCCTTGGCCGCCGCGATGACAGCTTCGATGTCGAGATAGGCCCGCGCGCCGCGGCCGGGGATTTCCCGCGCCTCATCGGCGGAGCGGACATGCAGCGAGGCCGCATCATCGGCGGGATAGATCGCGACCGTGGCAAGGCCGCTATCGGCCGCCGCGCGGGCAATGCGGATCGCGATCTCGCCGCGGTTGGCAATCAGCAATTTCTTGAAGGACATGGGTGGTTCCGTGAGTTGCTCACCTCGCCCCGCTTGCGGGGAGAGGTCGAAGCCGAAGCGAAGCGTAGGCTTCGGGTGAGGGGGACTCTCCGCGAACCCGCTTGTGGAGAATCCCCCTCACCCGAAATTCGCGCTGCGCGCAAATTTCGACCTCTCCCCGCAAGCGGGGCGAGGTGAACGAGCACGCGCGGCCAGGAGACATGATCATGCTCTAACGATCCTTCATCGTGGGATCGAGGACGACACGCAAGGATTCTCCCAGCGCATTGAACGCCAGGGAGACGACGAGAATGGCAAGGCCCGGCGCATACATCTGCTCGGGCGCAATCTCCATGTATTGATAGGCACGCGCCAGCATGGCGCCCCAGCTCGGATCCGGCGGCTGGATGCCGAGGCCGAGGAACGACAGGCTGGCTTCCGCCAACAGCGCGGCGGCGAGCAGCAAGGTCACCTGCACGATGACCGGCTGCAACGTGTTCGGCAGCACGTGGCGCCACAGGATGTGCCAGGTCGGCGCGCCAAAGCCCCTGGACGCATCGACATAGAGCTCCTGCCGCACGATCAACGTGCGGGCGCGGACGATGCGGGCCAGCGCCGGAAACATCGTGATGCCGATCGCGATCATGCCGTTGGTGAGCCCGATGCCGAGCGCGCCGGTCACCGCGATCGCCAGCACGATGGCCGGGAATGACAGGAAGGTGTCGATGATGCGGCTGACGATGTCGTCGATCCAGCCGCCGAAATAGCCGGCGATCAGGCCGACCGGCAGCCCGATCAGGACCGCGACGCCGACCGCGAGCAGGCTGGCATAGACGGTGGCCGGCGCGCCGTAGATCAGGCGCGAGAACACATCGCGGCCGAGATCATCGGTGCCGAGCAGATGCGCAGGCCCGGGCGGCGCCAGCATGTTGTTGACGTCCTGCGCAGTCGGCGCGTAGGGCGCGATCCAGGGCGCGCCGATCGCGACGATGACCAGCACTGACAGCACCAGGATCGACAGCGCGGCCCGGAGGTCACCGGCGAGCCAGCGCAGCAGACGCCGCAGCCGGGTCGGCCTGGCCGGCGCCTTCGAGGACGCGAGCGCGGTATCGGTCATTGCTCGATCCTTGGATCGATCGCCGCGCATAGCAGATCGGCGATCAGGTTCACCGCGATCACCACCACCACCATGGTGAAGACGACGCCCTGCACGATCGGGAAATCGCGCTGGATCGCGCCGCGCACGATCAGGCTGCCGAGCCCGGGGATCGCGAACACCGCTTCGATCACCACGGTCGCAGCCAGCATGCGGTTGACCAGGAGGCTGATGATCGTCAGCAGATTGACGCCGACATTCTTCAGCCCGTGCTGCCAGAGGATGCGGGACATCGATAGCCCCTTGGCATGCAGGGTGCGGACATATTGCGACGACAGCACCTCCAGCAACGCACCGCGGAGCTGGCGTGCCACCTCCGCCATGCCGTAGGCCGCGATCGCGATCCCCGGCAGCAGCGCGTGCCTGATCGCATCGATCGGCGAGGCGCTGAAGGATTTCGCGCCGGTCGCCGGCAGCCAGTTCAGCTTCAGCGAGAATTCCGCGACCAGGATCATCGCCAGCCAGAAGCCGGGCACCGCGACGCCGAGCGAGGCGATCATGCTGATCAGCTTGTCGATCCAGCCGTTCGGCTTGATCGCGGCGATCACGCCCATCGGGATGCCGGTCGCCAGCGCCAGCACCAGCGCGATCACGACGATCAGCAGCGTGTTCGGGAAGGCGCGCCCGATCGAATCGGCGACCTTCTCGCCGGTCAGCAGCGATTGCGAGAGATCGCCCTGCACGACATGGCCGAGCCAGGCGCCATATTGCACCAGGAACGGCCGGTCCAGACCATAGAGCTGCCTGATCTCGGTGATCCGCGCATCGGTGGCGTTGTCGCCTGCCAACGTCACGGCGATGTCGCCGGGCACCAGCTTGAGCAGCGCGAACACCATCAAGGTCGCGAGCACGATCACGGGCAGCGCCTGCAACAGGCGGCTGCCGATGACCTTGACTGGTGACCGTCGCGCCATCGTTAAAGCACGATGAGATTGTGATGGAACATCATCGTGCTCTAACTCCTTTTCTGAGCATGATCATTTTTGGAAAACCGCTTCGCACTTTTCCGGATCATGCTAGCTCTCCAGCCAGACGTCGTCGTATTTCGGCTTGCCGAGCAGGTTCGGCCGATAGCCTTGCACCTTCTTGTTCATGGCAACCAGCTCGAACTGGAACGCCAGCGGCACCACGAAGGCGTTCTCCATCACCAGCCGCTGCACCGCGGCGAAGGCCTTGCGCCTGACCTCGATATCCTCAGAGGCCCGCGAGTCCTTGATCGCGGCCTCGAGCTCCGGAGGCACGCCCGCGCGGCCGGCATTGAAATAGGCGTCCTTGGTGAACATCAGCGAATAGGTCAGGCTCGGGTCGGGCCGCCCGGTCCAGGCCGAGAGCAACCCGGCGCCCTTCTTCTCCGCACCGAAGAAGGCGGCAGAGGCTTCCGCGACCGTGCCGTTGACGAACTTCACGTTGATACCGGCCTTGCGCAATTGCTCGATCAGGATCTCCTCGCGCTGCACCGAATCCTGATCGGTGTAGCCACCGATCTCGATCGGGGTGCCTTCCTTGAAGCCGGCCTCGGCGAGCAGCTTGCGTGCCTTGTCGGGATCGTAGGGATAGAGTTTCGCGACCTCGGCATCATAGGCCCAGTGCGCCTTGGGCAGGTTCATGTAGGCCGGCTCGGCCAGGCCTGCGAGCGCGGCCTTGACAAAGGCCTCGCGATCGATCGCAAAGTTCAGCGCCTGGCGGACCTTGACGTTGTCGAACGGCGGCTTCGCCCAGTTCAGGAAGATCTGGAACACATAGAGCGTCGGGCCGTGCACCACCTTGACGCTCGACGCGCGTTCGATGATCGCCTTCTGCCGCGGCGGCAGCTGATAGATCAGGTCGTTCTGGCCCGCCGAGACCGAGCGTGCGCCCGTCGTCAGCTCCGGAATGATCGAGAATTCGATGCCGTCGGGATAGGGCCGGTTCGGCTTCCAGTATTTCTCGTTGCGCTTGACCACGATCTTCTCGCCGTCGGCCCAGCTCACGAAGGCGTAGGCGCCGGCGCCGACCGGCTTGCGGGTCACGACGCCGCCGTCGGCCGCCTTTAATGCCGTCGGCGACACCATCATGCCGGCGCGATCGGACAGGATGCCCGGCAAGGCCGTATCCGGCGTCTTCAGTTTCAGCGTGACCTGCTGCGGGCCGGTGACCTCGACCGCGTCGACCGACAGCAGATCGGCCTTGATGTTCGACTTCGCATCGCTGCGGTTGCGATCGAGGTTGAATTTCACGGCTTCCGCATCGAGCGGCGTACCATCATGGAAGGTGACCCCCGAGCGGATGTTGAGCACCAGCGTATTGGGATCGGTGAACTTCCAGCTCTCGGCAAGTCCCGGCTTCGGCTTCAGCGTCTCGAATTCCCACTCGACCAGCGTGTCGTACATCGTGAACAGGAAGGCGTGGTCGGAGCCGGCGCCGCCGGTGGCGGGGTCGAGGCTCGACGGATTGGCCGGCGCCGAGATCCGCAAGGTGCCGCCCTTCTTCGGCGCGGCTTGCGCGAACACGCGGCCGCCGATGGTCGTGCTGGCCAGTGCGCCCGAGAGCAACGCCATCACCTCGCGTCGTGTCGTCATTGTCATGGCATCCCTCCGGTGCGTTCAATTGGGCGAAAAATTCGGGCGGTCGGCGAAGTGGCAGGCCACCCAGTGATCGGGCTTCAGCTCGCGCCACTCCGGCACGCGCTCGGTGCAGAGCGGCTGCGCATGCGGGCAACGGGTGCGGAAACGGCAGCCCGACGGCGGATCGATCGGGCTCGGCACTTCGCCTTGCAGCACGATGCGGCTATCCTGCCGCATCGACGACGGCAGCGGCCGTGGCTCTGCCGAGAGCAGCGCGATCGTGTAGGGATGCAGCGGCCGCTCGGCGACCTCCTCGGTCGGGCCGAGCTCGACGAACTGGCCGAGATACATCACCGCGACACGCTCGCTGATATGCGACACCACGGCGAGATCATGGGTGATGAAGACGTAGGTCAGGCCGAGGTCGCGTTGCAGATCGGCGAACAAGTTGAGCACGTCGCCGCGGATCGACATGTCGAGCGCCGCCACCACCTCGTCGCAGACGATCAGTTTCGGCTTCAGGGTCAGCGCGCGGGCGATCACGACGCGCTGCTTCTGGCCGCCGGACAGCTGATGCGGATAGCGCTCGCCGAATTCCTGCGGCAGGCCGACGCGCTCCAGCGCCTCCCTCGCCTGCCGCTCGCGCGCAGCACGGTCGCCGATGCGGGCGAGCTCCAGCGGCTCCAGCACCGAGGCCAGGATGGTCATGCGCGGGTTCAGCGCGGCGTTCGGGTCCTGGAAGATGATCTGGTAGTCGCGGCGGTGGTGCTGGAATTGCCCGCGCGACAGCGCCAGCGGATCGATGCCGTCATGCAGGATGGCGCCGGCGCTGGGTTTCAGCAGGAACACCAGCGCGCGGCCGATCGTGGTCTTGCCCGATCCGGACTCGCCGATGATGCCGAAGGTCTCGCCGCGCCGGACGTCGAAATTGACGCCGTCGACCGCCTTCACGGTGGCGCGGCGGTCCGAGGTCTGGAAGCGGACCTGGAGGTCACGCACCGAGATAATGGCGTCGCGGCGGGGCTCGGGAGTGGCTGCGGTCATTGGCGCGCGACCCTCGCGCCTGTGGCAGTGTCGGGCGGATGCAGCGCGCCGGGCAGATTGAGCTCGGCGAAGCGATGGCAGCGCACCTTGCGGCCGCCGCCGGCGTCCTGCAATGCCTGCTCCGTCTCGCAGCCTTTCGCCGCATGCGCGCAGCGGGCGCGGAAGCGGCAGCCGGCCGGCATCTCGGCAATCGACGGCACCCGGCCCGGGATCGACGGCAGCCGGCCGTGGCGCGGGCTCAAATGCGGCAGCGAGCGCAGCAGGCCCGACGTATAGGGATGCAGCGGCCGCACCAGCGCCTCGTCGACGGTGGCGTCCTCGATCACCTCGCCGGCATACATCGTGATCATGCGCGTGCAGGTTTCGGCAACGACGCCGAGATCGTGGGTGATCAGCATCAGTGCGGTCTTCGAGGTCTCGCTGATGTCGCGCAGCAGTTCGAGGATCTGCGCCTGCACGGTGACGTCGAGCGCGGTGGTCGGCTCGTCCGCGATCAGCAGTTGCGGCCCGCAGATCAGGCTGGCGGCGATCATCACGCGCTGGCGCATGCCGCCGGAGAGCTGATGCGGATAGTCGTCGATCCGCCGCTCCGGCGAGGCGATGCCGACGCGGCGCAGCATCTCCAGCGTCTTCGCGCGCGCTTCCTCATGGGAAACATCGGTATGAACGCGCAACGTCTCGGCGATCTGGTGGCCGACGGTGAACACCGGATCGAGCGCGCTCATCGGTTCCTGGAAGATCATCGCGATGCGCTTGCCGCGGATGGCACGCATCTGCCGCGTGCTGCATGACGCCAGGTCGGTGCCGTCGAACAGGATCTTGCCGTCGAGCCCGGCAAAATTGCCCGGCAACAGGCGCAGGATCGACAGCCCGGTGATGGTCTTGCCGCAACCGCTCTCGCCGACGATGCCGATCCGCTCGCCGGGCGCGACGTCGAAGTCGATCCGGCGCGTTGCCTGCCAGATGCCCTGCGAGGTCTTGAAACGGATGCCGAGCCCACGCACGGACAGCAGCGGCCGCGCGCCGTCGCGCGCACCGTCCGCCTTGCGCTGTGCCGGTTGGCCGGTTTCCATCAGCCCGCCGCCCGCTTGTTCTCTTTCACCAACTGCTCATCCATCAGCATCTCGGTGCCGATGATGCCCTCACGCGCGAGCTCGTCGAGCTCGGCATCGGAGAGGCCGAGCATGCCGCCGAGGATCTCGCGGTTATGCTCGCCGAGCGTCGGCGGCACCGAGCGGATCGCGAACGGCGCATCGCCTTCGCGGAACGGCATCGATGGCTGCGGATGCCTGCCGATGAAGGCGCGGTCGACGTCCTGGATGAAGCCACGGGCATGCAGCTGCGGATCTTTCAGAAGATCGATCGGCAGCCGTGCCACGCCCGACGCGACGCCGGCGGATTGCAGCACACCCATCGCCGCATCGGCATCGCGCGTCGAGGTCCAGGCCGTGATCGCAGCCTCGATCTCGGCCTCGATGGCACGACGGCCCGCGGCACTTCTGAGCGTCTCCGCCGTCGCCCAGTCCTCGCGGCCGAGCAGCCGCGCGAGCTTTGGCCACATCGCATCGTCCGAGACCGCGACCATGATCCAGTTGTCGTCGCCGGCACAGCGGAAACAGCCATGCGGCACGAAGTCCGGGTGGCGGTTGCCATGCTTCGCCGGCGGTTTGCCGTCGACCGAATGCGCCACGATCCAGGGCGCGGCAAACGGCATCATGCATTCGATCTGCGCGAGATCGATGAACTGGCCCTGCCCGGTCAGCCTGGCGTGGATCAACGCGGTCAACACCGCGGCCGCGCCGTTGAGGCCGCCGACCGCGTCACCGAATGCGGTGTGGCTCATCACCGGCGGCCCGCCGGCATCGCCGACCACGCTCGGCAGGCCGGAGCCCTGCTCCAGCGTCGAACCATAGGCGCGGCAATCGCGATGCACGCTGCCGGCGCCGAACGCCGACATCGACATCATCACGAGCTTCGGATTGATCTTGCTCAGCACGTCGTAGCCGAGGCCGAGCTTGGGCAGCACCTCGACCGAGTAATTGTCGACCACGAGATCGGCATCGGCGAGCAGGCGCTTGGCCAGCGCAAGCCCCTTCGGCCGCGTCAGGTCCAGCGTGATGCCGCGCTTGTTGCGGTTCATGATGCAGTAGCGCAGCTGCTTCTCGTACATCTGCTCCAGCACATAGGCCGGGCGGCGGTCGACGCCGCGCCACCAGTCCGGATACTGGATCGCCTCGATCTTGATGACGTCGGCGCCGAGATCGGCCAGCGTGCGGGTGCAGATCGGTCCCGCCCAGCCCATCGAGAAGTCGACCACACGAACACCTTCGAGCGGCAGGCGGTTGGTCGCGGATGGCTTCGGCACCGGCACGCGCGGCGCGGCGGTACGCCCGGCCTGCGGCTCGCCGATGTCAGGCACGCGGCCTCCCGGCAGCGGCGGCGTCGCCGTCAACCGCTGCACCGTGCCGCAGGAAAAGCCGGACTCGTCGCCGATCGTGATCGGCACGATGGCGCCGCGCGCACGCTTCTCCTGATCCGCGATGAGATCCGCTATCTCCGGCACCGGCACGATCGGGATCTTGCGCTTGAGACTTTCGGCAAACCATTCCTGCGCGGTGCGCTGCTTTAGCTTCGGCAGGATCTTGCCTTCGATCTCGGCGACGCGTTGCAGCCGATCGACGCCCATGAACAGCGTCGGATCGTCGCGCAGCTCGGTCAGGCCCAGCATCTCGCAGAACGAACGCCACTGCGCCGGGGTCACCGTGGTGACGCCGAGCCAGCCCTGCTTGGTCTGGTAGATGCCGACCGGAAAGGTCGGCCAGAACCGGTTGACGCCGATCCGCCGCATGATGTCGCCGCGCGAGAACGATTCGAACATGATGTATTCGGTGACGGCGATGCTGGCCTCGAATTGGCTGAGATGGCTGATCCGACCGCGCCCATCCTGCATGCGACCGAGCACGGAGGACGCGGTTGCGATGAAGCCCCACAGCCCGCCGAGAATGCCGACCTGGAAATCCGGCGCGTGCATCGGCGGCCCCTGCTCGGGCCCGACCAGCTTCACCAGTCCGGCGAGCGCCCGGATCGTCGAGTCGGTCGCGACGAAATCGGCATAGGGACCGCGATCGCCGAACCATGCGAGATCGAGATGGATCAGGCCGGGATTATCGCGCTTGAGCGCGGCGAGATCGATGTCGGGACAATCGGCTGCGGCGATGCCACGCCCGTCGAGCAGGATGTCGCATCCGGCGACCAACTCGCGCAAGCGCGCGGCGGCATTGGCCTCATGCTTGTCGAGAACGACGCTCGACTTGTTGAAATTGAGAAACGCAAACCATGCGCTGTGGCCTTGCGGCGTCAGCGGCGCGGTGCGTCGAAGCGGATCGCCCGCGGGCGGCTCGATCTTCTGCACGTCGGCGCCGAAATCGGCGAACAGCCGCGCGCAATAGCTCGTCGCCGCAGCGCTTCCGATCTCCACTATCCGCAAATGCGACAACGCGCCCATCAGGCTTCCTCGCGAGCAACATGACCAGCCGGTGACGGAGCGACTGACTCAATTTCTTGTTGCCGATCTTGAAGCCGCGCGGACTGTGTGATGCAAGTGGAATTTTCTTCCACTTGACGGAATTAACGCGCGTTCGACTGCGCTTCGACCGCATCTTGCGCTCGGCGTGAAGCGACGATTGCGCCGCTAATTGCAGGTGAGCTGCGCCTCGAACCAGTGTTGCAGCGCGTTCGAAAGTCGCGGCCATGCGCGCAAGACATGCGCGTATGTGGCGCAGTTCGCGCGATGGATCCCGCGCAGTTCCTGCTCGATGGCCGGAAGATCAACACCAAGGCACCGGCCTGCCTTGGCGACGGTGCGACCATCGACCACAAGCCGATCGACCAGCGACGCATTGCCGCGCGCGAACAGCAGATCGAGCGGATCGGCGTCGAGAATCTGATCGCGTTCGAGGCGGTCGAGATCGATGCTGACGAAATCGGCCGGCGCACCGACGGCAAGCTCGCCCGTTCCCGGCGCGCCGACGGCACGGCGGCCATTGCGGATCGCGAGCGCGAAGAATTCCGGCACCGTCCAGCCGCGCTTGAAGCCGAGGCCGCCGTGCATCATCTGCACCAGCCGCATCTCGCGCAGGATGTCATCGTCTTCATCGAGCGCCAGACCATCGACGCCGACCGCGATCGCGCAGCCGCGTTCGTGCGCCGCGGCGATCGGCGCCAGTCCCGAGCGCAGATGCAGATTGGACGAGAAATTGGTGACGATGCGGGCGCCGGACGCCGCGATCATCTCGATCTCGTCGGGCCGCGCGTGGATGCAATGCGCCAGCGTCAGCCGTTCCGAAAGCAGGCCGATATCGCGGAGATAGCGGACGATGCCGCCGGGAAAATACTGATCGGCCCACCTGCGTTGATAGATCGTCTCGAGCAGATGCATGTGAACCCGGCGGCCGGTCTGCGCGGAGTTTTCGGCGACCGCCTCCAGCAGCGGCTTCGAGCACCACTGCACGCCGGCGGGACCGAGCTGCACATCGACCTTCGGCCCGGCGATCGCCGCGGCGATGGCATCGGTCAGCTCGATATAGGCTTTCGGCGACATCGGGGCCCGAACGAACAACTGCTCGATCGTGCTGCGGTCGTCGCCGGCGAGCGCTGCGAGCACCGGCTCGCTGTCGCCATAGACGATCGGGTTCTGGTCGCGCACCGCGATCGCAAACGCGATGCGGATGCCGACGTCGCCGGCGGCGCGCGCGATCGCCCGGGCTTCCTCGACCAGCGGCATGGTGCCGCTCGGACGCGTGTAGTGCACCATCATCGCGGCGCAGCCGGCCTGCGCCGCACGAGCGAACGCCGCGGCCGCGGCCAGATAGGGATCGACCGGCGTGCCCAGCACCGTGCGCAGGATCCAGCCTTCCAAGGGCATGCCGACCGCGCCGAAGCTCGACGCCCGCGGGCGGGCATGGTCGTGGGCGTTGACGAAGGCGGGCAGGATCAGGCAGCGCGGGCCGGTCGCGGGGCTCGCGGCTGCGGAGAGATCGGTGATGACGCCGGCGTCATGGTGGAGCACGACGTCGTTGCGGATGCCGCCCTCGGGACCGGAGAACAAGCGGGTTGTCGTGACGTCCATCGCAACGTCCTCCGCCGTCATTGCGAGGATCGAAGCGACGAAGCAATCCAGCTATCCCGAGCCGAGACCTGGATTGCTTCGCTTCGCTCGCAATGACGGGCTATGTCAATTCGCGGTGTACACCAACTCCCGCTCCGCCCGCGGTGGCAGGAAATCGCGCGAAAACACTTCGGCCGGGGTCGGCGTGCGGGCGAGCTGGTAGCCTTCGACGATGAAGCCGATGGCGCGGGCCATGCGGTCGTCCTTGACGTCGCCGATGCCGATCTCCTTCATCTCCGGCGAGACGATCAGCTTCTCGAAGGAATATTGCAGCCGGCGCTTCTCGACGTCGACATTGATCAGATTGTCGTAGTTGAGCGCGGCCTTCATGGCGGCGTTCTGGTCCTTGGCGACCGCGATCGCGCCCTTGTTGATGGCGCGGACGAGGCCCGCCACCGCCTTCGGGTTCGACGCGATCAGCTTGCGCGACACCATCACGCCGTTGGAATAGAGATCGAGCCCGTAGTCGCCGAACGAGAACCATTTGAAGTCCTTGTCGGGGTCCTGGCGGTTCAGCACCAGGTTGAAATAGCTCGTGATGTTGAACACCAGCGCGGCGTCGATGTCGCCCTTGATCAGCATCGGCTCTTGCAGGTTCGGCGCCATGTTGGAGATCTTGATCTTGTCGCCGTCGAGCCCGTTCTTGTGCACGAACACCGGCAGCAGCCGCGTGGTCGGCGTGCCCTGCGCGCCGCCCAGCGTATGGCCCTCGAAATCCTTGATCGACTTGATGCCGCTCGAATTCTTGGCGACGATCGCGAACGGCGGCTGGTTCCACATCATGTAGACCATCACAGGCGCATCCTGCGGCTTGGTCGCGGCGTTCTGGATGATCGCATTGACGTCGCCGAAGCCTGCGTCGTAGGCGCCCGACATGATGCGCGTCACCGTGGCGCCGGAGCCCTCGCCCTGGTCGATCACGACGTTGAGGCCTTCCTCCTTGAAGTAGCCGTGATCCTTGGCGTAGAAGAACGCGGCATCCGAGCCTTGCGTCTTCCAGCCCAGCGTGAACTTGATGGTGGCTTCCTCGGCGCGTGCGGGCGCGGCGACCATGGCAAGTCCCAGCAACGCAGCGCTTATTGTCTTCAGCATGACGACCTCCTCAACTTCAGTGAATGGCGATGGCGTGAGACTCAGGTGGCGATGACATTGTCCTTGCGTGTCGCCCAGCCCGTCACCTGGCCCTCGATCAGCGAGAACAGCACGTAGAGCGCGACGCCGAGCCCGGCGAGCACGAACAGCCCGGCGAACACCAGCGGCACGTTGAAATTGGAGGATGCGGTCATCATCACATTGCCGATGCCGCGGTTCGAGGCGACGGTCTCCGACAGCACCGCGCCGACGAACGCGTAGGACACCGCGACCTTCAGCGAGGCGAAGAAGAACGGCATCGCGCGCGGCAGCCCGACATTCCACAGGATGTCGAACTTGCTGGCGCCGAGCGCCTTCAGGACATCCTCGAGCTCCGGCTCGGTGGTGGCGAGGCCGGTTGCGATGTTGACGACGATCGGAAAGAAGCAGATCGACAGCGAGGTCAGTACTGCCGGCACCGTGCCGGAGCCGAACCACAGCATGAAGATCGGCACCACAGCGACCTTCGGGATCGACGAGAACCCGACCAGCAGCGGATAACAGGTGTCGTAGGCGGTTTTCGACACCCCGATCACGGCACCGAGCGCGACGCCGAGGGCCACGCCGAGCACGAAGCCGATCATCGTGGTCACCAGCGTCTGCACGATATGCGGCCACAGGATCGGGAATTTCTCGAACAGCGTGACGAAGACCTGCGACGGCCGCGGCAGCACCAGGTCCGACATCCCCGTCATCACGCAGAACAGTTCCCAGGCGACGAAGAACAGCACGATCAACGCGGCGGACCAGGCCTTCTGCCGGATATCTGACACGGACATGGTCAGGCTCCCTCTCGCGCGGCGCTGCGCGCATCGACGATGAAGGCGCGGAGCTTCTGGTTGAGCGCGACGAAATCCGGCTCGAAGGTCATCGCCACGGTGCGCGGCCGGGCAAAGTCGACCCGGGAGTCATCGAGGATGCGGCCGGGCCGCGCGCTCATCACGCAGATGCGGCTGGCCAAAAAGCCGGCCTCGCGCAGATCGTGGGTCACCAGCAGCACGGTCGGCTTGTGGGTCATCCAGAGCGCTTGCAGGATTCCCCACAGCTCCTCGCGGGTGAACTGGTCGAGCGCGCCGAACGGCTCGTCGAGCAGCAGCATGCGCGGCTCGTGGATCAGCGCGCGGCACAGATTGGCACGCTGGAGCATGCCGCCGGAAAGCTGCCAGGGATAGCGGCCGCCAAAGCCCTTCAACCCGACCTGCTCGAGCAGCGCATTGGCCTTGTCACGGAATTCGGTCTTGCGCAGCCTGCGGAACTGCGAGCGGAACGGCTCGACGATCTTCAGCGGCAGCATGATGTTCTTTTCGATCGTCATCCACGGCAGCATGGTCGGGTTCTGGAACGCCATGCCGACCCGCATCGCGCGCGCCGCGACCTCGCGGCCACCGACGATGACGACACCGGTGGTCGGCCGCGCCAGGCCTGAGACCAGCCGCAGGATTGTGGACTTGCCGCAGCCGGACGGCCCGACCAGCACGACGAACTCGCCGTCGGCGATCCGCAGCGTAGTGGTCGACAGAGCCGGCACGGCGCGGGCGCCGCGGCCGAAGGTGACGGAGGCTTCCGACAGCTCGATGGCAGTCGGCGCGGAATCGGCGGCCATCGGCTCGGCGGCGAATTCGGAATTTGGTTGCATGCGCATCACGAGCAAAGTGCATGCAAGCTGGATGCCAGCAGTCGCCCCGTTGAAAATCAAGGGGATCGCGCGGGCGGCGCCCGCAACGCCGGATTCCTTTTAGGCAATCCACAGCCCAAACTGCATGCAATTGGGGCGCCCGATTGTTTTGCCGGTATGATAGAGACGACTTGAAGCAGCTTTCGAGAAGGATTCGCGGCAATGGCGGCGCGTGCCGACACCAGCAAGACGGCTGAATCGTCCGACAAGGTCAGCGTGATCTGCCGCGCGCTGCGGCGGGCGATCATCGAGCAGGCGCTGGAGCCCGGCGCAAAACTGCCCGAGGACTCGCTGGGCGAACGCTTCGGCGTCAGCCGCACCATCGCGCGGCATGCGCTCGGGCAACTTGCGGCCGAAGGCCTGGTCGAGCTGCGCCGCAACCGCATCGCCGTAGTGGCGACGCCGAGCTGGCAGGAGGCGCGCGATGCCTTCGACATCCGCATCGAGCTGGAGCGGCTGGTGGTGCGGCAACTCGCGGGCAAGCTGACCAAGGCACAGATCGCCGAACTGACCGCCCATGTCGACGCCGAGGATCGCGCCCGCGACGGCACCGACGCGGTATCGATCCGGCTCGCCACCGAATTCCACATCCTGCTCGCCCACATGACGAGCAGCCCGATCCTGGTACGCTATGTCAGCGAGGTCGCCTATCGCTGCTGCCTGACGCTGTCGCTGTACAGCCGGCCGCATTCATCGGAATGCGCGATCAACGAGCACCGTGCGATCATCGGAGCGCTGGTGAAGGGCGACGCCGACAAGGTGATGGGGTTGATGCACAGCCATCTGGACTCGGTCGCGACCCGCGCCCTCGTCGCGCCGACACCGCAGCGCGGCCGGGATCTGCTGGATATTCTGGCGCCCTATGCCGATGAGGCGAGCGGCGACCGGGTGGTGAAGCTGCCGAAGGCAGCGCGGGGAAGGTAACCCCATTTCGGCGTCATAGCCCGGCCGTGACCGGGCGATCCAGTATTCCAGAGGCATTCGTGATCCACCGAGAAGCCGCGGCGTACTGGATGCCCCCGCTTGAAGCGGCGCATGACAGCGGGGCTACCCCTCGATCCCCCGCTGCACCAGAATCCGCTCGGCGCTGTCGTTCCAGACGTCCATCTTGACGATCTGCCCGCCCGTCACCACGAAGCGGTCGACGTAGCGGTTGCCTTCGAACGGCGTGCCGTCGATCCATTCGCCGTAGAGCGTGCCGATGCTGTAGACCACGGTCTCGCCGGCGCCGGGACAGACGTCGAAACGGTCCATCTTCTTCTTCACCCAGCGATAGCGCCTGGCGTTGAAGCCAGTCGGCCCCCGCGGATGGTCGAATTCACGTCCGCCGGTGAAGGTGATCACGGTGCCCGGCTTCATATAGGCGGCCGCCGCGTCGGGATCGGGGATCATTGACGCCGTCAGATAGGCCTCGACGATCTCGGCATCGGTCAGCGGGCGGGCATTGGTTTTGGTGGTGACGGACATGACGGGGCTCCAGGGATCGTCAAGACTCTACAATCTGGCTGTCAAAGTGCATGCACATTTTTTAAACAGTTTGACTAGCAATCTGCACACAATCTGTTGCTGCCGGTTCCCCGCGCTTCCGCTAGGCTGAGACCATCCTGATGTTTCTTCCCCGATGATCGCGAAACCTGCCTTCGACCTGGTCTTCCGCAATGCCGTGACGCGCAGATCGGCGTCCGCGGTCGATATCGGCATCGCCGACGGCAGGATCGCCGCGATCGCGCCACGGCTTACCTGCGAGACTGTCGAGGTCGACCTCGGCGGCCGGCTGGCGCTGGGCGGCTTCGTCGACACCCATATCCATCTCGACAAGGCCTGCCTGCTCGGCCGCTGCGGCCACGATCACAACAGCGTCGCCGAGGCGATCCGTGCGGTGTCGGCGATGAAGCGCGATTTCACGGTCGAGGACGTCTACGCACGCGGCGCCGGCGTGATCGAGCGCGCGATCACCGCGGGCACCACGCGGATGCGGACCCATGTCGAGATCGACCCGCGGATCGGATTGCGCGGCTTCGAGGCGGTCAAGGCGCTGAAGCGCGATTACGCCTGGGCGCTCGATCTCTCGGTCTGCGTCTTTCCACAGGAGGGCCTGACCAACGACCCCGGCGCCGACGAGCTGCTGGTCGCGGCACTCCACGACGGCGCCGAGGCGATCGGCGGCTGCCCTTACGTCGACACCGATCCGAACGCGCATATTTCGCGCATCTTCGACCTGGCGCAGCAATTCGACATCGATGTCGACCTGCATCTCGACTTCGATCTCGATCCGTCGTGGTGGCACATGGAAGAGGTCTGCCGGCAGACCGAGCGGCGCAACTATCACGGCCGCGTCGCGATCGGACATGCGACCAAACTCTCCGCGCTGCCGCCTGACAAGTTGAAGGCGGCGAGCGCGCGTCTCGCCGCAGCCGGTGTCGCGGTCACCGTGCTGCCCGCCACCGACCTCTATCTGATGGGCCGCGATGCCACCCACAACGCCCCGCGCGGCCTGACCGCTGCGCACCGGCTCGTGACCAGTGGCGTGCTGTGCTCGGTCGCGACCAACAATGTGCAAAACCCGTTCACGCCGTTCGGGGACGCATCGCTGCTGCGGATGGCCAATCTCTACGCCAATGCCGCGCATGCCGGGATCGGTGAATTCGAAACCTGCCTCGATCTGGTCACCGAGCTGCCGGCGCGGCTGATGAACCTCAGCGATTACGGCATCGCCGTCGGTAACCCCGCTGACCTCGTCGTGCTCGATTGCGACAGCGGAACCAATGCGATCGCCGAGCTGCCCGATGTGCTGATGGGCTTCAAGCGCGGCCGCAAGACCTTCGAGCGGCAGCGGCCGAGATTGTTCCGGCCGACTGCTCGTCTCCCGTCATCCTGAGGAGCCGCAAAGCGGCGTCTCGAAGGATGCACGACCCGCCTGCATCCACGCGGAGAGAGCCGGGCCGTCGACCCTTCGAGACGCCGCTTTGCGGCTCCTCAGGGTGACGGATCGATTGGGCAGGTCGGCGCACGTCGCAGCACCAACCTGCGCGCATTGTCGCCTTGCCCTGCCGCGAATTGACGCGTCCGCCGATCCGTTGTTGAACTTGCCCAACATCAACAAACGCCGGGCAGGAACCCATGAGTAAATCCACCACGATCAAAAGCGTCGAGACGCTCGCCTGCGATGCCGGCTGGCGGAATTATCACTTCGTCAAGGTGACGACCACGGATGGGCTGGTCGGCTGGAGCGAATATGACGAGGGTTTTGGCGCGCCCGGCGTGACGGCGGCGATCGAGCGGCTGTCGGCGCGGGTGATCGGCAAGAACGCCTTCGAGCATGAGCGGATCTATGTCGAGCTGTTCGCCGCGACGCGGCCTGCCGCCGGCGGCGTGGTGGCGCTGGCGTTGGGGGCGATCGAGAACGCGCTGCTCGACGTCAAGGCCAAGGCGCTCGGCGTGCCCTGCTACGACCTGCTCGGCGGCAAGATCCGCGACCGTGTGCGGGTCTACTGGTCGCATTGCGCGACCTGGCGCATCAATCATCCCGATTGGTACAAGCCGGCCATCACTGATCTCGACGGCGTCAAGGCGATCGGCGCCGAGGTGCGCGAGAAGAAATTCACGGCGATGAAGACCAACATCTTCGTCTATACCGACGGCAAGCCGCAGGGCTGGCGCCCCGGTTTCGGCTCGCCATTCCAGCCCGAGATCAATGTCGACCGCACCGTGCTGCGCAATCTCTGCATGCATCTGGAGGCGATCCGCGACGGCGCCGGGCCGGATGTCGACCTTTTGCTCGACCTCAACTTCAACGCCAAGACCGAAGGCTATCTGAAGATCCTGCGCGCCATCGAGAAGATGGACATGTTCTGGGTCGAGATCGACACCTTCAACCCGCAGGCGCTCGGCTATATCCGCCGCCAGAGCCCGCACCCGATCTCGTCCTGCGAAACGCTATTGGGCCTGCGCGAATTCCTGCCCTATTTCACCGAGCAGGCGATGGACGTCGCGATCATCGACACGCCGTGGAACGGGGTGTGGCAATCGATGAAGATCGCAGCCGCAGCCGAGCATTTCGAGGTCAACGTCGCGCCGCATAATTTCTACGGCCATCTCTGCACCATGATGAACGCGCATTTCTGCGCCGCGGTGCCGAACTTGAGGATCATGGAGACCGACATCGACCGGTTGGCCTGGGACCACGAGCTGTTCACCCATGTGCCCGAATTCGTCGACGGCCATCTGGTGATCCCGGACCGCCCGGGCTGGGGCACCGAGCCGAACGAAGAAGGCCTGCGCGCGCATCCGCCGAAGAACAAGGGCGGGTTGCTGAACTACGGGCTGAAGAAGTAACTCTCTCCGTCGTCCCGGCGAAGGCCGGGACCCATTACCACCGCTGCATCGGGTGAAAGGGACTATTGCCCCAGCGGAGCAAAACAAGTCTCAGTTGGGGTAATGGGTCCCGGCCTTCGCCGGGACGACGGATAAACCCAGCGCACGCCCCTCTCAATTATCCTCCCGCACCGGCGTGAACGCGCTCTCGATCACGTCGCCGATCGGCTGCCAGGCATTGCCGTCGAACTGCACCAGCCGCATCTGCTTGATCGGGCGGAAATCCTTCGGCCCGGTGTTGATGACGATTCCGGGCAGTGCAATCGGGCTCTGAAAGTTCTTCAGCGACGCCGCCTGCCGCATGATGTTGTCGCGCGACAGGTCGTCGCCGCATTGGCGCAGCACCTGCATCAGCGTGTCGGCGGCGGCATAGCCGAACACGGCATAGATGTCGTCCTTGTCGCCGTCGGGGTAGTATTTGTCCATGAAGGCGTCCCACGCCTTGATCTGCGGGTCGTTCTTCCAGGCGGCGTCGCCGGCGTCTTTCAGGAACGAGGTCGAGATCACGCCGAGCGAGTTTTGCAGGCCCGCCGGCCGCAATGCGCTGGCGATCGATGCCGAGGCATTGTCGAGGATGAACACCGGATGCCAGTCGAGGTCGGCGGCGACGCGGATCGCACGCGCCGCGATCGCCGGCGCGCCATCGAACACCAATATGTCGGCGCCGGAGTTCTTCAGGATCCCGATCTGGTTCTGGATCGCGGTCTCCGATGCGTCGAAAGCGAGGTCGGCGACGATCATGCCGGCGGTGTCGCCGAGCCCTTCCTGCAATCCCTTGAACAGGTCGCGGCCGAATTGGTCGTTCTGCCAGAGCACCGCGATCTTGCGCGAAGGATAGGCGGCCTGGATGTAATTGGCATAGATCCGTCCCTCGGCGCGGAAGGTCGGCTGCCAGCCCATAGTCCAGGGAAAGCTCGCGGGATGCGCCCATTCCTCGTCGCCGGACGCGACGAACAGCTGCGGGATCTTCTTCTCGTTGAGATATTTCCGCACGGCGAGGTTACTCGGCGTGCCGAACGAGCCGAACATCACCAGCACATCGTGCTGCTCGACCAGATCGCGGGTCTGCTCCATCGCGGTCTTCGGATTGGAGCTGTCATCGACCGAGACGAACCTGACCTTGCGGCCGTTGATGCCGCCATGTTCGTTGACCATGTCGAAATAGGCCGCCTCGGCCCGCCCGATGGTCGCGAACGCGGCGAGCGGCCCGGTGTAAGGCATCACATTGCCGATGCGGATTTCGCTGCCGGCCGCCTCCGGCGCCTGCTGCGCGCGCAACGGCGCTGCCGCGAGAACAACTGCGAGGGCCAGGACCGTCGAAAGCACGGTTTGTCGTTTTGTTTGCATCAACATCGCCACAAACGCCGGCGACTAGCCGGCGCTCCCTCCCAGCGAACGGAGCTTATCGCCCAAGCGGATGCCGGAAAAATGAAATGTTGATGGCGGAGATGGACCTCAGCGCAATGTTATGTCGAGCCAGCCCAGCGGATTGACCGCGACGCGGTCGCCATCATCGACCAGAACCGTGGTGGTTTCGGCCTCGATCACAGCGGGACCAGCCAGCGATTGCCCCGGCTTGAGGTCGTCGAGCGCATAAACCGGCACTTCGCGCCAGGCACCGAACCAGGCCTGCCGTTTGCCGCGCGGTGCGCAGGGCGCAGCCGACGGCGTCCCGCCAGCCTCGCTGCCGCGTGGCGCCACCTTGCCGACCGCGGCGACACGCGCATTGACGAACACCACCTCCTGCCCACGCGAGGCATAGGTGTAGAGCTCCTCATGGCGGCGATGGAAACGCTCCTCGATCTGCGCCACCAGATCGGCGGCGCCGAGATCGAGGTCACCGAGCGGCACGTCGATCTCGAACACCTGCTCGCCGTAACGCATCTCGGCCGAGCGCTCGATCGCGATGTCGCCCTTGAACCAGTCACGCAGGCGGCCCGCCGCCTGCGCCTCCAGGGCAGCGAACAGTGCACGCACCTCGTCGGCGGAAATCCGGCCCGTGCCGTAATGCGTGCGGCTGACCTCGTAGCGCAGGTCGCTGGTCAGCATGCCCCAGGCCGACAGCACGGAGGCCACTGTCGGCACGATGATGCGCTTGATCTCGAGCTCGCGCGCGACCTCCGCGGCATGCATGCCGGCGGCGCCGCCGAAGCTGAGCAGCGCGAATTTTCTGGGATCGACGCCGCGGCGCAAGGTCATCAGGCGGATGCCGTCGGCCATCTTCAGGTTGATCATCTTGTAGATGCCGGCGGCAGCCTCGATCCGCGACAGTTCGAGCGCCGCAGCGATCCGGTCGACCGCGGCTTCCGATGCCGCGCGATCGAGCGGCCGCGCGCCGCCCATGAAGGCCGCGGCATCGAGATAGCCGAGCACGACATTGGCGTCTGTCACGGCGGCCGCGGTGCCGCCATTACCGTAACAAGCCGGGCCCGGCACCGAGCCCGCGCTCTCCGGCCCGACCCGCAAGGTGCGGCTGCCGTCGACGCTCGCGATCGAGCCGCCGCCGGCTGCGATGCTGGCGATGTCGAGGCTGCGCAGCGCGATACGCTGGCCCGCCAGCATTCCGTCGGCCGACAGCGAGGCCTGGCCATCCGCGATCAGCGAGATGTCGGTCGAGGTGCCGCCCATGTCGAACGGCACCAGATCGGGAATCCCGAGCATCTCGGCGCAGCGGCGGCTGCCGGAGATGCCGCCGGCCGGCCCCGACAGCACGGTGCCGGCGGCGAGCCGCGAGGCTTCCTCCACCGGCGCCATGCCGCCATGCGACAGCACGACAAACAGCGAGCCTTTGAAACCGGCCTCATGCAGGCCGCGCTCCAGATTGGTGAGATAGCGCCGCACCGTCGGCGCGACATAGGCGTTCACGATGGTGGTCGAGACGCGCTCATATTCCTTGATCTGCGGCAGCACGTCGCTGGAACGCGACACGCTGATCTCGGGCAATTCCTTCGCCAGCCGTTCGACCGCGGCAAGCTCATGCGCCGGATTGAGATAGGCGTGCAGGAAGCATACCGCGACCGAATTCGCGCCGGATCGTTTCACCTCGGCGATGACGTCGCCGAGCGCCGTGGCATCCAGTGCCACCGCCGCGCTGCCGTCGGCCTTCAGCCGCTCGCGCACACCGAAGCGGCGCTCGCGCGGCACCAGCGGCTCCGGCGGCGGCGTGCGCAGATCGTAACGATCCGGCTTCAGCCCCTCGCGCATCTCGACGACGTCGCGATGGCCCTCGGTGGTGAGCAGCGCGACCTTCGCGCCCTTGCGCTCCAGTAGCGCATTGGTCGCAACCGTCGTGCCGTGCACCAGGCGATCGGTGGCGGTGAGCATCGCCGCGCGCGTGACGTCGAGACGCCGCGCCAGTTCGTCCAATCCGGCCATCACGCCGATCGACTGATCGGCCGGCGTGGACGGCGATTTCGCGAACACGGTTCGCCCGGTTTGATCCGTCGCAACCAGGTCGGTGTAGGTGCCGCCGACGTCAACGCCAATCGTATACATCGCTGCCCTATACCGCCTTCGAAACCAGTCCTTGCGCGACGTCGCGCGCCCGCGCCTCCGCCGATCGCTGCTCGGGTGGTCCCCAACCACCACCACCGGAGGATCGGATCTCGAGGCAATCGCCGGGACGCAGCTCGATGCCGACCTCCTTGGTCTTCAGCACCCGCGGCTCGCGGCCTTCCGACAGGAGGCGATAGCGATGCGGCTCGCCATCCTGGCCGCCGAGCATGCCGCAGGGACCGTGGCGCGCGCCGTCGCCGGCGGTGTTGCCCTTGGCCGGCTTTTGCGTCTCCAGCACCATGTCGAGCGCCACACCGAGTCCGCCGCGATGCTGGCCGTCGCCGCCGGAATCCGGCCGGAACTCGTGCTGGCGGAAATGCAGCGGGAATCGCACTTCCGCGACCTCGATGCTGCCGAACTTGAGTCCGCCGACCGAATGCCACTCGCCGATCGAGGAATAGCCGTCGCCGCCGGGCGATGCGCCGCCGCCGGGCCGCGCCTGGAACATGTGCCAGATGAAATTGCGCCCGTTGCGCGGATCCTCGCCCTGGATCGCAATCCGGAACCGGCGGCCCCAGCCGCCCATCACGCGGTCCGGACAGGACGCCGACATCGCCTTGATGATTGCTTCGACGATCTCGTTGGAGGGATGGCTGGTGCACAAGGTCACGGGCCGGCCGGGATCGGCCCATACGATGGTGCCCTGCTTCGCCACCACCTTGAGCGGCCGCAGCGCGCCGGTATTCTTCGGGATGTCGGCGTCGATCAGATAGGCAAACGCCATCGCGACCGCGGCCTGCATGTTGGCATGCGAGGAATTGACGAAACTGGTCGACTGCGGATCGGAGCCGGTGAGATCGACCTCGATGTCGCTGCCCGTCTTGGTCACCTTGGCGGCGATCTTGATGTCGGTGCGGCCGTGGCCGTCGTCGTCGAGCAGCGCTTCGCCGGTGAACACGCCGTCCTTCCAGGTCGACACCACGGCGCGGGTCTGCTGCTCGGTGGCATCCAAGATCGCCTCGATCGCGGCTTCGACGGTCTCCGCGCCGAACTCGCTGAACAATTTTGAGACGCGGCGCTCGCCGAGATGCGCGGCGCCGAGCATCGCCGCGAGGTCGCCGCGGAATTCGCGGGGATTGCGGATGTTCAAAGCCAGGAGGTCGAGCAGATCCTCGCGCGGCTTGCCGGCCTCGTAGAGCTTGATCGGCGGAATCCGGATGCCTTCCTGATAGATCTCGGTCGCAGCCGGATTGTAGGCGCCATGGGTGGCGCCGCCGATGTCGCTCTGATGCGCGCGCACGATGGTCCACAGCAGCCTTTTTCCGCCGTCGAACACCGGCACGAAGGCGGTCAGATCGGGCAGATGACTGCCGCCCTGATAGGGATCGTTGAGCAGGATGACGTCGCCGGGCGCGATCTCCTTGAAGCGCTCCTCGACCGCCAGCGTCGCCCACGGCAGCGCCCCGACATGCACGGGGATGTGATCGGCCTGCGCGATCAGCCGCCCGCTGGTGTCGCAGATCGCCAGCGAGAAATCGCGGCTCGAATTGAGGATCTGCGAATAGGAGGTGCGAAGCATGGATTCGCCCATCTCCTTCACGATCGACGACAGGCGGTGCTGGACGACGGAGCGGGTGATCGGGTCGATCTTGGCGGGCGTGGGCACGTGACTTCCGGAAGCGGTGGAACCGGCCGCTATCTTACCGTCGCCGCCGTCGAGGTATAGACCCAAAACAGCGCAGTCCCGATCAGCAGCGCGGCCGCGATGAACAGCAGCACCGCGGGCAGCCCGAACAGCGCCGCGACGCCGGCGGTGCTCGATTGCAGCAGCGCGGCACCCAGGAAGAATGCGAGATTGACCGAGGACAGCGCCTTGCCGGTGTTCTGGGCATCGACCAGCTGCCGCGTCATGCCGTAGATCAAGGGCTGCGCCGAGGTCACCAGCCCGATCAGGATCAGCAGCACCAGGTCATACCGCGTCGGCATCACGGCAACGCCGAACAGGTTGGAGACCGGGAAATGCGGCGCGCCGCCTGCCATCACGACCAGCAGCAAAGCGGCGACCGCATGGGTTGCCGCCACCACGGTACGGCGATGCCCGAACTTGCGATCGAAGGCACCGATACAGGCTGGGCCCACAATCATCGCCAGCGTGAACAGGCCAAGCACATTGCCGGCCTCGATGCGGCTCAGACCCTTCACATCCATCAGCCACGGCCCGGCCCACAGGCCGCGCAGCACCAGCGAGGCGCCGAGCGACACCAGCGACAGCGCGATCAGGCCGCGCAGACCGCGCGACAGCCCGAGCCGCAGCACCTCGGCCATCTGCCGCAGCGGCGAGGATTCATCGGCATGCGCCGCCGGCTGGCGCGGCACCAGCGCGAACACCGCGATCAGCACGACGATGCCGAAGCCGGCCGAAAGCCAGAAGCCGGCGCGCCAGCCCAACTGATCGACCACGAAGGCCAGCGGGCTCGCCGACAACAGCATGCCGATATTGCCGATCGAGAGGATCAGGCCGGACCACAGGCCGAACTTCGCCGCCGACATCTGCTTGGCGGCGAGCGTCATCGGGCACATCAGCATGCCCGAGGTGGCGACGCCGAGCATCAACTGGCCGAGCACGAAGCTCGCGGGACCGGTGGCCAGCGCCGAGACCAGCGTTCCGACCACGGTGCCGGTGAGCAGGCCGAGCGACACCGGCCGCACGCCGAAGCGGTCCATGGCGGCGCCGACCGGGATCTGCGAGGCGGCAAAGGAGAAATGATAGATCGAGGTCAGGCTCGCCAGCGCCTGCGGCGAGGTGCCGAAATCCCGCGCCATCAAATCGAGGCTGATCGCCGGGATGGTTCGCAGCAATGTCGACAGCATATGGCCGGAGGCCAATGCCAGAAGCGCAAGAACCAGGGCGCGGAAACCGATCCCCGCCTCTTCCTTCGTCACCACGCCGTCCATGAATCGCTTATTCCCCGGGCATCCCAGGGACGGGCGTAACATTATTGGGCTGGCGGTGCCAACTTTGAAGGCAACGCTCTGTCGGAGGCCCCTGATGCGGTCATGGCCGGGCTTGTCCCGGCCATGACGAATTCGTCGAAGCGTAGTCCTGATGACTACTGCTTATGGAACACAAGCGTACGCAGCTCGATGCTCTCGCGCGGCGCGGCGTCGGCCGGCGTGGTCGGGTCGACGAACGCGGTGTGCGGCCCAAACCGGGTCCGGCCGTCGGTCGCCGAGTCGTAGCATTTCAGCAGGATCGCCTCGTCCGGCGTCATCTCGGGGATGTAGAACCAGCGGTGGTTCGGATTGTATTTCACCGAATAGGTCTCGCCGCTGCGGTTCGGATAGATCAGGTCGGAGGCGATCAGATCTTCCGGCGCGATCGTGGTGCCGTCGGCCATCGCGAGCGGTGAATCGCGCAACGGACCGCGGATCGGACGCCATAGATTGATCACCTGGACGCGGCCCTTGACCAGTTGCTCGGCCTCGTTAGGCAGGTGTTCGAACACGCGGTTGTGGCCGGAGATCGCGGTCTGGTCGACATGGACCCGGGTCGCGGGCTGGCGCGGTCCGCCGCCGCGGATGTCGGCAGCGCCCTCGACGCGCTTGCGCACGGTGTGATCGAAGATGAAGACGCGATCGGCCTTCAGCGTCGCCTTCAGGAACGCCTCGACCGCCGGGTAGTAGACGTTGCGGACTTCATTGTCGTCGTAATAGTCCTTCACGCTGGTCGGATGCTTGACCAGCGCAAAGCCTTCGCGGTCGAGCGAGAAGCTGTCGGCGATCAGGCGCCCGTCGAAGATCGGAACATTGTGGGCTTCGGGCAGCGCGGTGGATTTGGGTTCGCCGGGCGGCGGGTCGAAAGCGTAGGTCCGGGGCTTGCCCGGCGTCGGCGCGAGATAGTTCAGTTCAGCGGTCACAAACGGCAGCGACTCGATGCGAGTTTCTTGAAGGCCCATGGTGATCTCCCGGACTCGATTGTTCGTGCATTTGATTTTGGCGGCGCGGGAGGGCGCGGCAAGGGGACGACGAAAATAGCAACGTTGCGGTCTTGGCAGGTGCCGAAAGGGGAAAATCGTTGTCGCATGTCGCGCGACAACGATTGAATGTTTTGGTGATCACGGATTCGTTAGCATGATGAATATTGGCACGTCCCCTCCACGCCGGTCGTCCTGGCGAAAGCCAGGACCCATAACCACTGAATTTGATGATGACCGGGATAGTGGCTCCAGCGTCGTCCAAAAAGCAGACGATTGGGGCAATGGGTCCTGGCTTTCGCCAGGACGACGCCGATATCTGGTGCATTGGCAGCGCCTACCGCCTATGCCGTCGCTCTACAGCCCCGCGCCCTTCTCGACAGCGGCGGCAAACGATCGATCGACGATGTCGGCGGCGTTGATCTTCTGCCGGATCAGGCCCCAGCGATCGTAGAGGTCGATGGTCTTCTGCTCGTCGGCCACCACGCTGTCGTCGATCGGCGCGATGCGGATCCTGGCCCGGGTCAGCCAGTTCAACGGCACCGCGGGCGGGATGTTCATCAGCCTGCCCCAGGTCGCGGCATAGCCCTCGACATTGTTCTGCGACCATGCCCGCGCGGCCGCGAGCCGGCGCACGAAATCCTCGAGCTCGGCGCGCTTGCCCTTGATCGCGTCCGGCGTCGCGACCTGGAAGCCGAGGCCGGGCGTGATGCCGTCTGCGGTGATGACGCGGCGTGACTTGAACAGCACCTCTTCCTGGCTCACGTAAGGCTCCCAGGTCGACCAGGCATCGACCGAGCCTTGCATGTAGGCGACCTTGGCGTCCGACGGCGCGAGGAACACGATCTGCACGTCGACGGCCCCCCAACCCCTGGATTCCAGCGCCGCCAGGATCAGCTGATGGCCGATCGAGCCGCGGCCGGTCGCGATCTTCTTGCCACGCAGGTCGTCGAAGCTCTTGATCGCCGAGTTTTCCGGCACCAACACCGCAAGCCCGTCGCGCGACTGGCGCACGGCCGCGATCGCCTTGACCGGGATTTTGGCGGCCGCGGCGAAGGTGAACGGGGCGTCGCCGACCAGGCCGGTGTCGATCGCGCCCGCGCCGAGCGCTTCCAGCAGCGGCGCGGCGGCGGCGAACTCCTTCCATTCGATCTTGTAGGGCACATCCTTGAGCACCCCGGCCGCTTCCATCACGGCCTGCGAATTGCCCTTCTGGTCGCCGACGCGCAGCGTGGCCTGCGCGAAGGCCGCGTCGATGGCGGCGAGCGCGAGCGCCGCCGCGACGATGAGACGGATCATTCTGCGGCAATCCCCCGTTGCTCATCGCGCGCAGCGATCAGCTTGCGGGTCAGCGGGATCAGCTCGCGGCCATAGTCGATGGCATCGACCAGCGGATCGAAGCCGCGGATCAGGAAGTGGCTGACGCCGAGATCGTAGTAATCGGCAAATACCTCGGCGACCTGCTCGGGCGTGCCGACCAGCGCCGTGGTGTTGCTGTTGGCGCCGGTGAGCTTTGCGATCTCGGTCCACAGCCGTTTGTCGATGCGCTGGCCCTGATCGGCGAGCGCCAGCAGCCGCTTGGCGCCGTCGGTCGCGTGGTTGGGACGACGGTAGCCGGTCTGGTCCTGCAACGCGGTGGCGCGCTCCAGGATGTGCTCCGCCTTCGCCCACGCCTTCTCTTCGGTGTCGGCCAGGATCGGCCGCACCGACAGGCTGAAGCGCGGCGTCGGCCGGCCATTTTTGGCCGCGGCCGCGCGCACCCGCGCGGTGACGTCGCGCACTTGGGCGTAGGACTCCCCCCACAGCGCGAAAGTATCGGCGTGCTTGCCGGCGACCTCGACCGCGGCGTCCGAGCCGCCGCCGACGAAAGTGTAGATGCCGCCCTTCTGCAACGGCTTCACCTGCGAGAAGCCGTTCTCGACGTTGTAGTACTTGCCGCTGTAGTTGAACGGCTTCTCGCTGGTCCATTCCAGCCGCACCACGTCGAGGAATTCGCTGGTGCGGGCGTAGCGCTCGTCCTTGTCGTCGAGCGTGTTGCCATCCTGGCGCAGCTCGATGGCGTTGCCGCCGGTGATGACGTGCAGCGAGACGCGGCCGCCATAGAACTGGTCCAGCGTCGCGAGCTGGCGCGCCAGGAGCGTCGGCGCGGTAAAGCCCGGCCGTTGCGCGATCATCACCTTGAGCTGCTTGGTGATCGTGAGCACATGCTGCGCGACCTGCAAGGCGTCCGGCGTGGTCGAGTGGAACGCCAACAAGGCGCGGTCGAAACCGGCGAGCTCATGCGCCTTGGCGACCGTCTCGATATAGGGCGGATCAAGCACCGGACCTGTGCGGACGATGGTCTCGGACGCATTGTTGTTGGTGATGAAGCCGATGAACTCGACCGGCATGGCTGATAACTCCGTTGTTGTTGGCTGTTGTTTCAGACGCCCAGCGCGAAGCGTCCGGCGGAGACACGGGTGGAATCATCCTGTGGAGTATGAACGCGGCCGCACAACACGTCGCGATAATGCCGCTCCAGCGGATTGGTTCGCGACAGGCCGTGATTGCTGGTCAGCGACAAGGCATCCTCCACCACTGCCGCGGCGTTGTTGGTCACCGTCAGCTTGACGATGTTAGACTCGATCGCGGTGAGCTGGAAGCCGTTATCGAAATCGGCGGCGAAGCTGTCGATCAGCCGGGCGTTGACCGCGAGCCGGGCCTCGATTCCGCCGACTACCTCCTGCATCCGGGGCAATGTCGCCAGCGGCGCGCCGAGATTGGCGGGCACCCGCTCCTTCAGGAATGTGACCAGCCAGTCGCGGGCGGCGCGGGCGATGCCGTCATAGATCGCGGCAACAAAGATCGCATGCACGGTCGCCTGGGTGACGTCAGGAACCTTCCAGTCATCGGGCTTGCGGACGTCGATCTCGCAGTCCAGCGGAAACACCACGTCGTCGAAGACCACCGTGTGGCTGCCGCTGGCGCGCAGGCCGAGATGATCCCAGCTCTCCTCGATCCGCGTTCCCGGCAATCCGGCCGGAACCAGGAACTGCCCGACACGGGCGTCCGGCTCGTCGGTCTTCGCCCAGACCGCGTACCATTTCAGGATCGGCGCGCCGGTCGAATAGATCTTGCGGCCGGTCAGCCGCCAGCCAGTTTCGGTGCGGCGCGCGATTGTCGCCGGCAGGCCGCCGCGGGCGGGCGAGCCGAGTTCGGGTTCGACCCGCAGCGCGTTGATCAGCGCCACGCCCTCGACCGTCTCCTTGGCAAGCTTGCGCGACAGCCGAGTAGGCCAGCGCGTGCTGCGCGCCATCACCAGATGCTGGATGTAATGCATCGACAGCACCAGCGCCGTCGACGGATCGGCCTTGCCGACGATACCAAGCACGCGCGTGGCATCGCGGGCACCTGCCCCGCCGCCGCCAAGCGCCGCCGGCACGGTGAGCGCGAGCAGGCCTTCGCGCGAAAGGTCGGCGAAATTCTCGAACGGGAAGCTGGCGTCGCGATCGTGCGCCGGCGCTCGCGCGGCGAAGACGCCCGCAAGACGCAGCGCACGCGCAATGTGCTCCGGCTCGTTGGCCTCCGGCAGCTCCCTCGCCGCCGTCGTCACCATGTCGCCTCCAGTCCGAGCAAGCCGAGGATCTGCTTGCGCAGCTCCGCGAGATAGGGATCGCCGCGATGCCGCGGATACGGCCGCTGCACGGCGATATCAGCCTTGATCCGCGCCGGCCGGTCGGAGAGCACGATGACGCGGTTGGCGAGCACCAGTGCTTCCTCGACGTCGTGGGTGACCAATAGCGTAGTAAACCCCTTGCGCTGCCACAGCGCCACGAGCTCCGATTGCATCGCGATCCGGGTCAGGGAGTCGAGCTTGCCGAGCGGCTCGTCGAGCACCAGGATCTTCGGATCGTTGACCAGCGCGCGCGCCAGCGCCACCCGCTGCGCCATGCCTCCGGAGAGCTGGTGCGGATAGGCATTGCGGAACGAGGACAGGCCGACCAGCTCGATGACCGCATCGACTCGGTGCCGCTGGGTCTTGAGAATGCCCTGCGCTTCCAGCCCGAGCGCAACATTGTCCCACACCGTGCGCCAGGGAAACAGCGTCGGATCCTGGAACACGACGACGCGCGACGGATGCGGGCCGGTGATGCGCGCATCGTCCTCCCGCAGCGAGCCGGCGCGCGGCTTCTCCAGCCCGGCGACCAGCCGCAGCAAGGTCGACTTGCCGCAACCGGACGGACCGAGCAGCGCGACGAACTCGCCGGGCGCGATCGAGAGGGTGACGTTGTCGAGCACCGGAAGAGCCACGCCATCGATATCGAAGGCGTGGCTGACGCCCTCGATGTCGAGTTCGGCGCCAACGGCGGGATAGGTGATCGCCTCAGCAGCGGATTGCACTACCATTTGACGACGCCCTTCTGCCAGACCAGCAGGCGGTCGCGGGTGCGGAACAGCAGCGTGATCGCCCCGGAGCAGAGCAGCGACATCACGATCAGCGCCGCATACATGTTGGAATAGGCCGCCCAGCCCTGCGCCCATTGCAGGTACCAGCCGAGCCCCGCCTTGACGCCGATCATCTCGGCGACGACGAGCACCGCAAAGGACGAACCGAGCCCCATGAACAGGCCGACGAACACATGCGGCAGCGCGGCGGGGATCGCAACCTTCAGCACCAGGAACGACGGCCTTGCGCCGAGCGTGCGCGCGACGTCGTAATAGGCGCTGCTGACGCTCGCCACACCCGACCAGGTCAGCACCGTCACCGGGAAGCCGGTGGCGAGCGCGATCAGGAAGGTTGAGGCGCTCCAGCTCGACGGAAAGGTGAAGAACGCGATCGGCAGCCAGGCGGTGGCCGGCAGCGGACCGATGAAGCGCAGCACCGGATGCACCCAGTAGCCAATCTTTTGCGACCAGCCGATCGAGACGCCGGTGATGAAGCCGACGGTTGCGCCGATGATGTAGCCGCCGAGTTGCAGCTTGATCGAGGCGAACACGCTGTCGAGCAGCTTTGGCAGGTCGTCGGTATAGACCTCGAGGATCGCCTGCGGCGGCGGGAAGAACGGCAGCGGCAGCCAGGCGAATTTCGCGGTCGCGACTTCCCACAACGTGACGAAGGCGCCGAACGCGACCAGCCAGGGCGCGCGCTTGCGCAGCGCCTGTCCGGCGCCGCCGAGATAATCCGCGCTGAATGTGCCGAACAGGATGAAGGCCGCGATCACGATCGCCCCGATGCCGAGCGATCCGGTCCGCGACCAATCACCGACATCGGGCCAATACAGGCATGACAGGCCGAAAGCGAGCCAGGCGAGGCTTGCCGCGAGCCCGACGCCGTAGCTGCCGGAGAGGTCCGCGAATGTGACCGCAGCACGCGGCGCGGCCGCGGCGGTCGCGTCAGACACCGAATACGTCGACATAGATCCGCTCCGCGAATTTGGCCGTGTCGGTGCTCTGCTTGAACACCTGAACCGATTTCAGATCGTCGGCATAGCCCTTGAGCTCGCGCTTCAGCACCTCGCCGGTCGGGTGATGATGGTGGGTGTGGTAACGCGCCATCGCCTCGAGATCGGCGAGGCTCGCGGCCTTCGGCGCATAGGGCTGGAACGACTTCGCAGCCTTGTCAGGGTTCTGCGAGGTGAACATCGCGGCGTCGAGCAACGCCTGGGTGATGGCGCGCGCGACATGGGGCTCCTCGCGCACCAGGCTGCCGCGCAGACCGACGATGCAGCAGCTCTTGTCGCGGTACTCGCCGTCGAGGTTGGAGGCGACCTCCTTGTACTGCGCGTCCTTGAGCCAGAGATAAGCCAACGGATCGGACGACAGGAAGGCCTGCACCTCGCCCTTCTCGACCGCGACATTGAGCAGATTGCCGGGATAGGCGCGCCAGTCGACATCCCTGACCGGATCGATCCCGAGCTTGGAGAGCTGGATCGAGAAGAAGTTCTTGTCAGGGCCCGCGAGATCGCCGACCGCGACGATCTTGCCCTTGAGATCGGCAAGCTTGTCGACGCCGGAGTTGGTGCGGGTCAACACCCGCATGCAGCCGCCATGGGTACCAGCGGCGATCTTGACGTCAAAGCCCTGCTCGAGCGGCTTCAACCAGCGCAGCGCCATGCCGAGCCCGGCATCGCTCTTGCCGGTGGCGATCGCCTCCAGCAGTTGGTCGGTCGAGCCGGAATAATTGACGAGCTCGACGTCGAGGTTCTGCTTCTGGAAGAAGCCGTGGTCGATCGCGACCGGCAACGGCGCAAGGCAGACCGCGCCGGCGTTCCACGACAGCTTGAGCTTGCGCGGCGCGCCTGATAGCGGCGGTGCATCGGACGCGGTCTTGCACACCGGGAATTCGGAGAAGTCGATCGCCGGCGTGATTGCACGCGGCGCGAAGGCCTGCGCGCTATAGGCTCCGATCGGCGCGGCAAAGGCCGCTGCGGCGCCCGCACGCAGCAATGTGCGGCGATCCATCACCGTCTTCTTGTTGGTCGACATTTTCACTCCTGCGTTTCGGCAAGGCTCCGCGCCGCGCGCAGACCGTCATGGCCTGCGCGCCCCGTCGTTCGAAGCTCAAGTTTCAGAAAAAGCGGATTTCGTCCTGTGCTATTGCACTCAAAGCCACGCGCAAATGATGCGGCGCGACAAGTTCACCGTCAATGAAATGGAATTTCGAATGTGGTCGGCGCGGCAGCTGATCTCTCCACGAGAGCATCGCGCGACGATGAAAGGATTTTCGCTGTCGGCGCGGTGCGGAGGCGTGGCGCCGGCATCTCGACTGCATCAAATCTGATCGGATCGGGATCGCATGCGCAATGTGTTCTACGCGCGGTATGCACGACGAGATCATCCTTGCTGGTGTGCCTGCGAATACAGATTTCCGTTTCGTTGACGGCGAAGCGCTTGCTCATAGACTTGGTCGAACGCTGCCGCGCCTTCCGCCGCGCAGCGAATGAATCAGAAAGAAAACGGCATATGCGCAAACTGACCCGTTCGGGCCCTCCCCATACCTTTACCCGCCGCACCGCGGCCGCGTTGATCGCCGCCGTGATCACGCTGTCGACGTCGGCTGCGGCGTTCGCCGCCGACGCGATCGTGCTGCGCGTCGGCGACCAGAAGGGCGGCAACCGCTCGCTGCTTGAGATCTCCGGTCTCGCCAAGGACCTGCCCTACAAGATCGAGTGGTCGGAATTCCCGGCCGCCGCGCCGATCCTGGAGGCGATCAACGCCGGCGCGCTCGACGTCGGCTATACCGGCGACCTGTCGTTCCTGACGGTCTACGCATCGGGCGCGCCGATCAAGGCGATCGGCGGCACGCGGTCCGACGCGCGGACGCAGGCGATCCTGGTGCGCGGGGATTCGCCGATCAAGTCGGCGGCCGACCTGAAGGGCAAGCGGCTTGCCGGCACGCGCGGCGGCTGGGGCCAGTTCCTGATCAACGCGACGCTGGAGAAGGCCGGCAGCCGGATCGAGGATGCGACCTTCGCCCCGCTCGGCCCGGTCGACGCCAAGATCGCGCTGCTCGCCGGCTCGATCGACGCCTGGGCGGTGTGGGAGCCCTACATCTCCTATGCGACGCTGAAGGACAAGGCGCGCGTCGTCGCCGACGGCGAGGGCCTGACGCCGACCATCACCTTCATCGTCGCCTCCGACAACGCGATCACGACCAAGCGCGCCGCGGTGCAGGATCTGGTGCAGCGGCTCAACAAGGCGCGACTGTGGTCACTCGACCACCTCGCGGAATATGCCAAGAGCACGGCCGAGCTCACAAAACTGCCGGAAGACGTGCTGCTCGCCGCCTACACTGCGCAGAAGACGAGCCCGATCGCGATCGACGAGGCCGTGGTGAAGGAGGTGCAGGCAGCCTCCGACCGCGCCACGCGCTACGGCATCCTCGGCAAGACGCTGGACGTCAGCAAGGCGGTCGACCGCAGCTTTACGGCCGGCGCGAGCTTGAACTGAGAGCAACCCGCACCCCGCGTCATGCCCGGCCTTGTGCCGGGCATCCACGTCTTGGCTTCCGCGGGAGAAAGACGTGGATGGCCGGGACAAGCCCGGCCATGACGCAAGCCCGGCCATGACGCAAGCCCGGCCATGACGAACGTGGAGGCAGTTCTGCAAAGCGGTTCGCTGCCATGTGCGATCGCCCTACCTGTCAGGGTGAGGGAGCTTGACGGCCGCGCTCATCTCACCGCGCAACCCGGAGGCCTCCGATGCCCGGTCCGCTCCATCTCGCCCTGATTGTCACGGCACACCTGCTCTGCATGACCTTGTTGGTCGCGCTGTCGGTTTGATAGCGTTGTCTCCGGGACCTTGATCCATCGGAGAGAACAACAATGAACCTATCGATGAAAGACCGCGTCGCGGTGGTCACCGGCGGCAGCAAAGGTATCGGGATCGCGGTGGCGCGGCGGTTTGCGGAATCCGGCGCCAAGGTCGCGATCCTCGCCCGCGGCGCCGCCGACCTCGCGGCGGCGCGCGAGGCGCTCGCCAAGGACGGGCTGGTCGTGCGCGACTATGTCTGCGACGTCGCGAAGGCGGCCGATATCAAGACCACCCATGACAAGATCGTCGCCGATCTCGGCAAGATCGACGTGCTGGTCAACAACGCCGGCACCGCGCGCACGCTGGCCTTCGAGAGCATCAGCGACGAGGCCTGGCAGGAGGACCTCGACCTCAAGCTGTTCGCCGCGATCCGCTTCAGCCGGCTGGTCTGGCCGGGCATGAAGCAGCGCAAATGGGGCCGCATCATCAACGTGCTCAACACCTTTGCCAAGGCGCCGGCCGGCAACTCGGCGCCGACCTCGGTGTCGCGTGCAGCCGGCATGGCCCTGACCAAGGTCATGGCCAATGAAGGCGGCGAGCACAACATCCTGGTCAATGCGCTGCTGGTCGGCCTGATCATGAGCGATCAATGGGTCAAGCGGCACGCTGCCCAGGCGCCTACCACGGATTTCGAGGAATTCGCCAAGGGCCTGGCCAAGGGCACGCCGCTCGGGCGCATCGGTACGGCGGAGGAGTTCGCCAACCTCGCCTGCTTCCTGGCCTCTGAGCAAGGCTCCTACATCACTGGCACCGCTATCAATGTCGACGGTGGCCGCTCGCCGGTGGTTTAGAACTCCGGTGATCCAGAACTCCGGTCCTGGCTGAACCAGGACCGGAGCTCCGGATGCTTGCTTCGGCACGTTTCCACATGCGAGCCGGTGTCCATTTCGCTCGAACACTCTCGCGGGCAGGCAACCTACTGCGGCTGGCTAACGGCCCAAAAGCAAAAGGCCTCCGTCACCGGAGGCCTTTTCATCTTAAACCGCGTCCTTGGCGGCCTTGACCGGCCGTGCGCGGACGATCTTCCGGGCCGGCTTGGCCTTGAACATCATCTCTTCGCCGGTGAAGGGGTTGGTGCCCTTGCGCGCCTTGGTCGCAGGCTTCTTGACCACAACGAACTTCGCGAAGCCGGGGACGAGGAACACCCCGGCCTTCTTCAGCTCCTTGTGGCCGACATCGACGAGCGAGTCCAAAACGTTCTTGACGTCGCGCTTGGAGAGTTCGGTGGTGGTCGCGATCTTCTCGATCACTTGCGACTTCGACAGTTGGGTAACCATGGTTGCTCCATTGATTCTGGAGTGGGCACGATATGGCGGAAAACGCCGAGAAAAACAGTGTTTTCTGCACTCACCCCAGCAATATCGCTGTGGACAGCCCCCGAATCGGGGATTTTTCCAGTGTTTTTTACAGTCAAGGTGCTTCCGACCCCTAAAATTACAGCGTTTGCGCGGCTTCGGGGCGCCCGAAACGGCTCCACGAGAGAATCACTTCAGGCATCTCGCGCCGCCGGTGCACCATCACGCGGCGCGCAATCCGGGTTGCGCAGCATGGCGAGATGCCACTTCAGGTTTCGGAAATGATCGTCCAAAAGGCCGAGGCATTAGAAAATGACTTGGGTTCTCATTCCAAGGTAACATCCGGGCAAGGCGGCCGCGATCAACCAGCCGGCCGCCCGATACAAGCCTTTATTGACGTTCCGGAGACCCGCGTATGGATTTGAGCCGCCTCGAGATCAACCGCCGCACGGCCCTGCTGACCTCGGCCGCGATTGCGGCCAATGTCATCAATCCGATGCGGGCGTTCGCGCAGGAGACCCCGCGCAAGGGCGGCGTGTTCAACGTCCATTACGGCGCCGAGCAGCGCCAGCTCAATCCGAGCCTCCAGGCCTCGACCGGCGTCTACATCATCGGCGGCAAGATCCAGGAGAATCTGGTCGACCTCGATGCCCAGGGACAGCCGGTCGGCGTGCTCGCCGAGAGCTGGGAGGCTGCGCCCGACGGCAAGACCGTCACCTTCAAGCTGCGCAAGGGCATCACCTGGCACGACGGCAAGCCGTTCACCTCGGAGGACGTCGCCTTCACCGCGATGAACATGTGGAAGAAGATCCTCAACTACGGATCGACGCTGCAACTGTTCCTCACCTCGGTCGATACGCCCGATCCGCAGACCGCGATCTTCCGCTACGAGCGGCCGATGCCGCTGAACCTGCTGCTCCGCGCCCTGCCCGACCTCGGCTACGTCTCCGCCAAGCATCTCTATGAGAGCGGCGATATCCGGCAGAACCCGACCAACCTGGCGCCGGTCGGCACCGGTCCGTTCAAATTCGTCAAATATGAGCGCGGCCAATACATCATCGCCGACCGCAATCCGGATTACTGGCGGCCGAACGCGCCCTATCTCGACCGCATCGTCTGGAAGGTGATCACCGACCGCGCCGCCGCGGCCGCCCAGATGGAGGCCGGCGAGCTGCATTACAGCCCGTTCTCGGGGCTGACGATCTCGGACATGGCCCGGCTCGGCAAGGACAAGCGCTTCATCGTCCAGACCAAGGGCAATGAGGGCAACGCCCGCACCAACACCATCGAGTTCAACTTCCGCCGTAAGGAACTGTCCGACATCCGTGTCCGTCGCGCCATCGCGCACGCGATCAACGTGCCGTTCTTCATCGAGAATTTTCTCGGCGATTTCGCCAAGCTCGGCACCGGCCCGATCCCCTCGACCTCGACCGACTTCTATCCCGGCCCGAACACGCCGCAATATCCCTACGACAAGGCCAAGGCGATCGCGCTGCTCGACGAGGCCGGCTTCAAGGCCAGTGGCGGCAAGCGCTTCGCGCTGAAGCTCTTGCCGGCGCCATGGGGCGAGGACATCTCGCTGTGGTCGACCTTCGTGCAGCAGTCGCTCGGCGAAGTCGGCATCCAGGTCGACATCGTACGCAATGACGGCGGCGGCTTCCTCAAGCAGGTCTATGACGACCACGCCTTCGATCTCGCCACCGGCTGGCACCAATACCGCAACGACCCCGCGGTCTCGACCACGGTCTGGTATCGCTCCGGTCAGCCCAAGGGCGCACCGTGGACCAACCAATGGGGCTGGGAGGACAAGACCGTCGACAAGACCATCGACGACGCCGCCACCGAGGTCGATCCGGTGAAGCGCAAGGCGCTGTATGCCGATTTCGTCAAGGAGGTGAACACCGAGCTGCCGGTCTGGATGCCGATCGAGCAGATCTTCGTCACCGTGATCACGGCCAAGGCGCGCAACCACTCCAATACGCCGCGCTGGGGCTCGGCGAGCTGGCACGATCTCTGGCTGAGTGCGTGAGGCCTGCTCCCCCTCTCCCCGTTCTTCACGGGGAGAGGGTTGGGGTGAGGGGCTCCCTCCGCGAGCTACGAGCATGGACAGACCTATACCCCCTCACCCGGATTGCATCTGACGATGCAATCCGACCTCTCCCCGCAAGCGGGGCGAGGTAAGTAGAGGCCAGTGGTCACTTCACGCGAAAACGCTATAGATAGCTTATGCGTATCCTGAGCCTTGCGGGGCGGCGGCTCGCCGCCTCGATTCCGACCCTGTTCCTGATCCTGATCGGCGTGTTCCTGCTGTTGCAGCTCGCGCCGGGCGACACCGTCGATGCGCTGATGGCGCAGATGGGCGGCGGCGATGCCGCGACCGCCGAGGCGCTGCGGAAATTCTACGGGCTCGACCTCTCGGTTCCGGCACAGCTCGGCAATTATCTGTGGCACCTGGTGCGGCTCGATCTCGGCTTCTCCTCGATCTACGGCAAGCCGGTGGCGACCGTGATCCTGGAACGGCTGCCACCGACCATCCTCTTGATGACCGCCTCGCTGTCGTTCGCATTCTTCTTCGGCCTCTTGTTCGGCGTGATCGCATCGCGCGGCGTCAACCGCTGGCCGGACACGCTGATCTCCACGCTTGGCCTGATCTTCTATGCCACGCCCTCGTTCTGGTTCGGGCTGATGGCGATCGTGGTGTTCTCGGTCTATCTGCAATGGCTGCCGCCCGGCGGCTTCGAGGACATCGGCAACGTCCAGACCGGGATCTGGCGCGTCCTCGACATCGCCGCGCATCTGGTGCTGCCGACGCTGACGCTGGGGCTGATCTTCCTTGCGATCTATCTGCGCATCATGCGCGCCTCGATGCTGGAGGTCCTGAACCTCGATTTCGTCCGCACCGCCCGCGCCAAGGGCCTGGACGAGACCCGCATCATCACCCGCCACGTGCTGCGCAACGCGCTGCTGCCGATGGTGACGCTGATCGGGTTGCAGGCCGGCACCATGCTCGGCGGCTCGGTCGTGGTGGAAAGCGTGTTCTCGCTGCCCGGCCTCGGCCGCCTCGCCTATGAATCGGTGGTGCAGCGCGACCTCAACACCCTGCTCGGCATCGTGTTCGTGTCCGCGCTGCTGGTGATCGCCGTGAACTTCGTGGTCGACCTGCTCTACGCACGGCTCGATCCGCGCATCGCGGCGGAGGGCGCGTGATGGACGCGGTGAAACGCTACTTCCGCAGCCCGGCAGCGGTGATCGGCCTGATCCTGCTGCTGCTCGTGATCGCGATGGCCGTCAGCGCGGGCATGCTCTATCCGCGCGATCCGCTGGCGCTGGCGGGGCGGCCGCTGATCTGGCCGTTCTCCAACCCGCGCTTCCTGCTCGGCACCGACAATTCCGGCCGCGACATCGCCGCCCAGATCTTCTACGGCGCGCGGATCTCGCTGCTGATCGGCGGCGTCGCCACCGTGATCGCGATCCTGATCGGCATCCTGGTCGGTGCCTTCGCCGGCTACTACGGCGGCTGGGTCGACAATGTCTTGATGCGGATCACCGAGGCGTTCCAGACCCTGCCGAACTTCGTGTTGTTGCTGGTGCTGGTCGCGGTGTTCGGCTCGACCCTGACCACGGTGACCATCGCAGTCGGCGTGGTGTCGTGGCCGGCGCCGGCGCGGCTGACCCGCGCCGAGTTCCTGTCGCTGCGCAACCGTGAATTCGTGCAGGCCGGCAAGACGCTCGGCATGAAGGACATCCAGTTGATCCTCGGCGAGATCCTGCCCAACGCGCTGCCGCCGGTCATCGTCTATGCCAGCGTCGTGATGGCGGTCTCGATCCTGCTGGAAAGCGCGCTCGCCTTCCTGAGGCTGTCCGATCCCAATGTCGCCTCCTGGGGCAATCTGATCGGGCTCGGCCGCGACGTGCTCCGCGTGCAGTGGTACGTCTCGGCGATCCCCGGCATCGCGATCCTCGTCACCGTGCTGGCGGTGTCGCTGGTTGGCCAGGGCCTCAACGATGCGCTCAATCCGAGGCTGAAGAGCCGATGAGCGAAGCTGTCCTTTCGCTCGACGGCCTGACCGTGCGGCTACCCAAGGGCGCCGATCGGCCGCATGCGCTGTCCGATGTGTCGCTCTCGATCGCGTCGAACGAGATCCTCTGCGTGGTCGGCGAGTCCGGTTCCGGCAAGTCGATGATGGCCAACGCCATCATGCGGCTGCTGCCCAACGAGGTGACGATCGAGCAGGGCCGGATGTTGTTCGAAGGCCGCGACCTCTGCGCCGCCGATAACGCCGCCATGCGCGAGGTGCGCGGCGCCGGCATCGCGATGATCTTCCAGGAGCCGATGACGGCGCTCAATCCGCTGCGCACCATCGGCGACCAGATCGGCGAGATGTTTGCGATCCACACCGGCCTGTCCAAGGCCGAGATCAGCGCGCGGGTGCTGGCGCTACTCGAGGACGTCCGCATCCCCGATCCTAGGGCGACGGCAAAGGCCTATCCGCACGAATTGTCCGGCGGCCAACGCCAGCGCGCCATGATCGCGATGGCGCTGGCGCTCGATCCGAAGCTCCTGATCGCGGACGAGCCGACCACCGCGCTCGACGTCACGACGCAGGCGCAGATCCTGAAACTGATCCGCGACCTGCAACATCGCAGGAAGACCGCGGTATTGTTCATCACCCATGATTTCGGCGTAGTCGCCGAGATCGCCGACCGCGTCGTGGTGATGCAGCACGGCGCCATCGTCGAGCAAGGCGCCGCCGACAAGGTGCTGAACGATCCGCAGCATCCCTATACGAGGCAATTGATTGCCGCCGTGCCGCCGCTGACGACGCCGCCGCCGCGCATCCTCTCCGGCAAGACCATCCTGACCATCGACGGCGTCGCCAAGACTTACCGCACCGGCGGCTTCCTCGGTCGCGGCGCGCGGATCACGGAAGCCGTCAAGAACGTCTCGCTGCGGCTGCCGCGCGGCGCCACGCTCGGCATCGTCGGCGAGTCCGGCTCGGGCAAATCGACGCTCGCGCGCTGCATCGTGCGGCTGATCGATCCCGACACCGGCTCGATCGTGCTCGACGGCAAGGACTGGGCGAAGCTCAGCCGCGAGGATGTCAGGCGCGAGACCCGCCACATCCAGATGGTGTTCCAGGATCCGTTCGCCTCGCTCAATCCGCGCCGCAAGGCGGCCGAGCTGGTGGCGCAGGGACCGATCGTGCACGGCACGGATCGTGTCACCGCGATCGCCGAAGCACGGAGGCTGTTCGAGCTGGTCGGGCTCGATCCCTCCGCCGGCGACAGATTCCCGCACGAATTCTCCGGCGGCCAGCGGCAGCGCATCGGGCTCGCACGGGCATTGGCGCTCAGGCCCGACGTGCTGGTCGCGGACGAGCCGGTCTCGGCGCTCGACGTCTCGGTGCAGGCGCAAGTGCTGAAGCTGCTCGCAGCGCTGCGGCAACAGCTCGGCCTGTCCATCATCTTCATCACCCACGATCTGCGCGTCGCCGCGCAGATCTGCGACCTCATCGCGGTCATGAAGGACGGCGCCGTGGTCGAGCAAGGGTTGACCACCGAGGTGTTCGGCAGGCCGCAGCATCCCTATACGCAGGCGCTGCTGTCGGCGATCCCCGGCGGCGACTTCACGCGCAAGCGCGATGCCTTGATCGCCTGATCAGGCCATGCGCTCGGCGGCGGTCCTCATCTGGAGCGGCGCGAGGCGAGCACATGCTCCGCCCAGCGCAGCAGCTCGAAGCGATCGCCCTTGACCAGCTCCTGGGCGTCGCGACGGCGATAGAGCACCAGCATCCACGGCGCGAGCTTGCGCAACAAGCCGTGCGCCACATACTGCACCGGCTCGGTGAACGGCAGCGCCAGCTCGCTCTCCGGAACGCCCTGGACCGCCCGCGCCAATTCGCGGCCGAGCGGGATGGTCAGCGCGACGGCGCGGCCGTTGCAGCCGGTCCAGCCATAGGCGTTCGGTCCGAGCCGATGCATGCGCGGCAGGAAATCCGCGGTCATCCCGACATAGCCGTTCCAGACATAGTCGAAGGAGACCTCGCCGATCTGCGGCCATAGCCGTTGCAGCCGCTCGGCCACCCGCGCCTTCAGCCGGCCGGTCTTGTCGCCCGGCCCGAGCACGGCGCCGCCGGTGACGAGCCGGTTGCGAGCATCGTAGCGCGCGAAATACAGCTCGCCATGGGTGTCCGACATCGCCTGCCGGCCGGGGATGATGGTCTTGCGGACATTGTCCGACAGCGGCTGCGTCGCCATCTGCCAGGACAGCACCGGCATCACCTCGGTCGCGATCTCCGGCACCAGCGATTTCGCGAACTCGCCGCTATAGGCGTTGGTCGCGACAACCAGCGCGCGGCCGGAGATTTCGCCCTTCTCGGTCTTCACCACCCAACGATCGCCGCGGCGCTCGAAACTCGTCGCAGGCGAACGGGCATAGATCCGTCCACCCAGGCCGAGCACGGCGCGCGCAAGGCCGCGCGCCAGCGCCAGCGGATTGACGTGGCCGCCGCTCCTGTTCCAGAAGCCGCCGTACCATGCGTCCGAGCCGAGCATGTCCCGGGTCTGCTCGCGCGACAGCAACTCGACCGGCGCGCCGAATTTCGACCATTGCTGTACCCGCCGTTCCGCGATCTTGATACGTCCAGGCGAATGCACCGGCTGCACCCAGCCGGCCTGCTCCTGTTCGGCTTCGATATTGTAGCGCTTGACGACGTCGAACAGCATGGCCGCGCTGTCGCGCAGCATCGCGACGAAACGCTCGCCGGCCGCGCCGTGCCGCTTGATGATGTCATCTGGGTCGGGACGCGACAGCGTCGGGATCACCTGCCCGTTGTTGCGGCCCGAGGCGCCCCAGCCGGGATCGGCGGCCTCGACGATCGCGACGTCGACATTGGCCTCGCGCAGATGCAATGCGGTTGACAGCCCGGTGAAGCCACCGCCGATGATGACGACATCGGCCTGCTGCGTACCGGTCAATTCGGGGCAATCGGGGCCTGACGGCGTCACCGCCGCCCAGAGTGAATTGGGCCAGCGCACGGCATTGCTGCTCATCATGATCCTTTCTTGCGGGTACCCGGTCATTCTGGTTAGCTTTAACGCATGATCCGGAAAAGTGCGTAGCGGTTTTCCGAAAAGATCATGCTCAAGCAAGGTCCTCATTCCAGCCGGGAAGACAACAAGTGGCACTCAAGAACGTCATCGGAATCGATCACGCCGTGGTCATGGTGAAGGACCTCGACAAGGCCGCCGAGAACTACAAGCGGCTCGGCTTCACCGTGTCGCCGCGCGGCACCCACAGCGCGCATATGGGATCGGGCAACTACACCATCATGTTCGACCCCGACTACATGGAATTGCTCGGCGTGCTGACGCCGACCGAACACAACGCCCCGGCGCGCGCCTTCCTGGAGAAGCGCGGCGAGGGCATCGAACGGATCGCGTTCACCGCGGTGGATTCCGCTGCCGGTGCCGAAGAGATCCGCGCCCGCGGCTATCCGCCGATCGGGCCGACCGATTTCGAGCGCCCGGTGACGTTGCCTGATGGCACGGTCTCCGCGGCAAAATTCCGCACCTTCCAATGGCCGACCGCCGAGGCGCCAGGCGGCGTCCGCATTTTCGCCTGCCAGCACAAGACCCGCGAGACGGTGTGGATTCCCGAATTGATGACGCACGCCAATGGGGCAAAGCGTCTCAAGCAGGTGCTGATCGTCTCGCCCGATCCGGCAGCCGACGCCGCGCATCTCTCCAGGATGATCGACATCGCCGTGCGGACCGATGCCGACGGCGCCGTTGCGGTGCCGTCCGGCGGCGACCGCGCCGATTTCGTGTTCCTGACCAGGGATCAGCTCGGCAAGCGTTATCCTGGCGTGTCGCTGGACGGCCTGTCCGAGCGCGGCGGCGCCGGTCTCGTGATCGCGGCCGATCTTGCCGCGACCGAAAAGGTGCTGGGCGCAACCGGCGTGAAGAGCGGCAACGGCATCACCGTGCCGCCGGCTGCCGCGAACGGCACCCTGCTCGCCTTCGTCATGGCCTAGCTGCCCGACGTCGCGCGGCGCGGCATCATGCGGCGCCGCGCCACACGCGGCACTCGTGCATCGATGCGATTCCTGATTGCATCGATGCCGTACCCGCATCGGTTGATGCACGAGCGGTCCGGAAAAGCGGTGTTCACTTTTCCAGATCATGCTCTACTATCTCTCCCAAATAAGAACCGTCCCAGGGAGAGAGACATGTCGCATCACCTGATCTCGCGCCGGCAAATGCTGGCGGGCACGGCCGCCGCTGGCGCGGTTGGATTGACCGGATATCCGGCCCGCGCCGAGGTCAACTGGAAGAAATATTCCGGCACCTCGCTTGAAGTCAGCCTCGCCAAGGGACCGCGCGGCGACAATCTGCAAAAATACATCAAGGAATTCACCGAGCTCACCGGCATCAAGGTCGAATCCGAGCAGGTCCCGGAGCAGCAGCAGCGCCAGAAATGCGTGATCGAGCTGTCCTCGGGCAAGCCGAGCTTCGATGTCGTTCACCTCAGCTATCACGTGCAGAAGCGGCAATTCGAGAAAGCCGGCTGGCTCGCCGACATGTCTGGTTTCCTCAAGGATCCGAGCCTGACGCTACCGGATCTGGTCGAGAGCGATTTCTCCGCGGCCGGCCTGCAATATGCGCGCAACGACAAGGGCCAGATGCTGTCGCTGCCGTGGTCGGTCGACTATTTCATCCTCTACTACAACAAGGAGTTGTTCCAGAAGAAGAACGTCGAGGTGCCCAAGACGCTGGACGAAATGGCGGTCGCCGCGGAGAAGCTCACCGACCCCAAGGAAGGCGTCTACGGTTTCGTCGGCCGCGGCCTGCGCAACGCCAACATGGCGATGTGGAGCAACTTCTATTTGAACTATGGCGGCGAGTTCCTCGACGGCAAGGGCAACATCCTGTCCGACGGTCCCGAGGGGATCGAGGCAACCAAGCTCTATCAGCGATTGCTGACCAAGGCGGCACCTCCCGGCGTCGCCGGCTTCAACTGGATGGAGTCGATGGCTTCCTTTACCCAGGGACGCGCCGCGATGTGGATCGACGCTACCGGCTGGGCGCCGCCGATCGAAGATCCGACCGCCTCGCGCGTACCCGGCAAGGTCGGCTACACCGTGGTTCCGGCCGGCCCCAAGGGCCACTTCTCATCGACCTACGGAGACGGCCTCGGCATCGCCGCCGCCAGCAAGAACAAGGAAGCCGCCTACCTGCTGTGCCAGTGGGCGGTCTCGCGCGGCCAGGGCACGCGCCTGATCCAGGCCGGCGGCGGCGTGCCGTTCCGCAGCTCGATCGTCGACGATCCCGAGGTCGCCAAGGGCGTCAGGACCAAGGAATGGCTGCAATCGGTGATCGATTCCTCGAAGATCTCGAAGCTTGGCCTGCCGGTGATCATCCCCGTCGCCGAGTATCGCGACATCGTCGGCGCCGCGCTGACCGCGACGCTGTCGGGCGCCGATCCCGCCACCGAGCTGAAGAAGGCGCACGATCAGTTCCGCCCGATCCTGGAGCGCAGTGAAAAAGCGTGAGCGTGGTGACACAAGCTTCTCCGGCCGCGGCCCAAACCGCCGCGCCGGAGCGCCAATGGCGTAAGCCATCCTACTGGCCCTTCGTGATCCCGGCTCTGGTCGTGGTGCTCGCGGTCATCATCTTCCCGTGGGTGTTCACGATCTGGATGAGCTTCCAGGAATGGAAGGTCGGCTCGCCTACCGTCTTCGTCGGGCTCGCCAATTATTTGCGACTGCCGACCGATCCGCGCTTCGTCGAGGCGGTCGGCCACACGCTGTCCTATACCGCGCTGTCGGTCGTGCTGCCGCTGGTGTTCGGCACGCTGGCGGCGGTGGTGTTTCACCAGAAATTTGCCGCGCGCGGTTTCCTGCGCGGCATCTTCATCATGCCGATGATGGCGACCCCGGTGGCGATCGCGCTGGTGTGGACCATGATGTTCCACCCACAGCTCGGCGTGCTGAACTATCTGCTCTCGCTGGTCGGCATCCCGCCGCAGCTCTGGGTGTTCAACCCGACGACGGTGATCCCCTCGCTGGTGCTGGTCGAGACCTGGCAATGGACGCCGCTGGTGATGCTGATCGTGCTCGGCGGCCTCGCCGCGATCCCGACCGAACCCTATGAAAGCGCGCAGATCGACGGCGCCAGTTTCTGGCAGGTGTTCCGCTTCATCACGCTGCCCTTGATCATGCCGTTCCTGTTCATCGCCGGCATGATCCGGATGATCGACGCGGTGAAGAGTTTCGACATCATCTTCGCGATCACGCAAGGAGGACCCGGCTCGGCGTCGGAGACCATCAACGTCTATCTCTACAGCGTCGCCTTCGTCTATTACGACCTCGGCTACGGCTCGGCGATCGCGGTGGTGTTCTTCCTGTTGATCGTGGCACTGGCGGCGCTGCTGCTCTATTTGCGCAAGCGCCTGCTGTGGACCTCGCAGCTCGGGAGCGAGGCATGAACCCGCGCTATATAGCTTTGCGTCAGATCCTGGGCCGGATCGGGCTGTGGCTGTCGGTGTTCGTCATCGTCTCGCCGGCGATCCTGTTCTTCCTCTGGATGGCCTCGCTGTCGCTGAAATTCGAGATCGACAACGCCTCCTATCCGCCGGTGTTCTTCCCGGAGCATATCGCCTGGAAGAACTATGCCGACGTGTTCGCCTCCAACCGCTTCCTGACCTATTTCACCAACAGCCTCGTCGTCACCGGCTGCGCAACCGGACTTGCGATGCTGGTCGGCGTGCCCGCGGGCTACGGCATCGCGCGGATGGCCGCGCATAAATCGGCGATCGTGATCCTGATCGCCCGCATCACGCCGGGCCTGTCGTATCTGATCCCGCTGTTCCTGCTGTTCCAATGGCTCGGCCTGCTCGGCACGCTGGTGCCGCAGATCATCATCCATCTCGTGGTGACGGTGCCGATCGTGATCTGGATCATGATCGGCTATTTCGAGACCACGCCGCTCGAGCTGGAAGAAGCCGCGCTGATCGACGGCGCGACGCGCTGGCAGGTGTTCCGCCATGTCGCGCTGCCGATCGCCAAGCCCGGGCTTGCGGTCGCCTTCATCCTCGCGGTGATCTTCTCCTGGAACAACTTCGTGTTCGGCATCGTGCTGGCCGGGCGCGAGACCCGCACGCTGCCGGTCGCGGTCTACAACATGATCTCGTTCGACCAATTGAGCTGGGGCCCGCTCGCCGCCGCCGCGCTGATCGTGACCGCGCCGGTGCTGCTGCTCACCGTGCTGGCGCAGCGGCAGATCGTAGCCGGGCTGACGGCGGGCGCGGTGAAAGGCGGCTGAGGTACGACGAGATCAGGTTGAACCATCGTGCTCCAGCTTCGTGTTTGCGCACGATCTTCTCGGACGACCGCCTCGCACCGTCCGGATCACAGGGCAATGTGAGCCGTAGGCCGTCGCGGGTCGCCTCGCCAAAAATATCGAAAACAACCCCATGCAAAGGAGCCGCCGGCGGCCGACGCTCGGCCGAGCACGTTTGCGACGGCACCTCAAGCCGCACTGCCGCTGACGCCAATGCCCCGAATCCAACTTCTGTTCGGCAGCGTAGCGCACATACCGGGCTTGCAACTGGTTCGACACATCCGTGATGCGTGAAGAGCAGCGATTCGACGATATCGATGTAACGCCAAATCATATCGGCAAGGCGCCACATTGCCATCATGTATCGAGAACCCGCCATCATTAGACGGATTCTATCAGCACGAACATTGCGAAGAGAAAGGCGGTGCCGCACTAGCCGAAGCACTGATGTGATTTCGTTGAGGGTTGGAAGACAATGCAGAAGCTTGTTGCTGGAGCGCGATTGCTCTCGGCTTTTTCGATCAGCGTTTCCGTGATCGCTCTTACCCTCGGTTCGTCCACGTCGCCCGCGAGCGCGCAGGCCAGCCTCCCACCAGTCACCGTCGATGCTCCGATCCAGCGACCCGCCGCCCGCGCACTGCCCTCCCGCAGCGCCAAACTGCGGTCGAGCCGACGGCCAACGACGGCCCGCGCGAAGCGTGAGCCGACAAATTCTGCTTCGAGCGCACCGCGCGAAACCGCGTGGGGGCACGTTGATGGCTATGTTGCCACCCATAGCGCCACGGGCAGCAAGACCGATACCCGGTTGATTGAAACGCCGCAGGCGATCTCGGTTGTCACCGCCGATCAGATCAAGGATCAGGGTGCGCAAAGCGTGGCTCAGGCACTGAACTATACGTCGGGCGTGGTTGCCGAACAGCGCGGCGTCAACATGAGCGGCTTTGAATATCTGACCGGCCGCGGCTTTCAGCTCGAGAAGTATCTCGACGGCTTGCGAATGCCGAACGTCGCCTACAACCTGCCGTCCTATGAAGTCTACAATCTGGAGCGGATCGAGGTGCTGCACGGTCCTGCTTCGGTGCTCTACGGACAGGGTTTTCCCGGCGGACTCGTCAACCTCGTCAGCAAGCGTCCGACCGACAAGGCATTCGGCGAGATCAATGTCTCCGCGGGCACCTACAATCTCGGCGCCACGTCGATCGATACGGGCGGCCCCGTCGACAAGGATGGCAAGCTGCTTTACCGTTTCACCGGCGTATTCCGCGACAACGATACGCAGGTGGACGGTACGCATGAGCAGCGCGTCTCCGTCGCGCCGGCCATCACATGGCGACCTGATCTCGACACCACACTCACGGTGCTGGCGAATTATCAGAAGGATCCGAACGCTGGTTACTACAATTTTGTCCCCGCGGTGGGCACCGTGCTGCCCAATCCGAACGGACAGATTTCACGGTCGCTCAATCCCGGTGAGCCCGGCTTCGACCGTCACTCGCGCGAACAGTATGGCATCGGTTACCTGTTCGAACACAGACTCGACGACAATCTGACCGTTCGCCAGAACCTGCGCTACACCGGCATCAAGGACGACTTGCTGAACGTGTTCGCCTACGGGCTCGGCGCTGACAACCGAACGCTCGGACGCTACGCATTCTTCAACAATGAAAGCCTGACCCAGCTCACCAATGACAACCAGATCGAGGCAAAATTTGCCCTCGGCGCAGTGAAGCACACGGCGATCGTCGGTTTCGACTATCAGAACATCAAGTACAACGAACTCTACGGCAACAATTTTGCCGTGAACGGTCTGGATGCCTTCAACCCCGTCTATGGAGCACCGGTCGCACTTCCGACGCCAGGCGGCAGCGACGATGCCCGGGTGACCCAGGCCGGACTATATGCGCAGGATCAGATGAGCCTGGGCGGGTGGCGCTTCATGATCAGCGGTCGGCAGGACTGGGCGGCGGCGCACGATTTTGACCGCATCAACAACGTCAAGACCGACCAGTCCGATAGCGCATTTACCTGGCGTACCGGTGTGGTTTATCTCTTCGACAATGGTGTCGCGCCCTATGCGAGTTATGCGACGTCTTTCCAGCCTCAAATAGGCACCGCCTACGGCGGAGCGGCGTTCAAGCCCACCACCGGCGAACAGTATGAGATTGGCGTCAAATACCAGCCGATCGGCTGGAACAGCTTCGTCACCGCAGCGCTGTTCGATCTGACCCAGCAGAACGTGCTCACGCCCGATATCACGCCTGGCCATATCGGCTTCAGCACCCAGACGGGAGCCATCCGCTCGCGCGGCCTCGAACTCGAGTGGCACGCGAAGTTCAACCGCAACCTGGACGTCGTGGCGGCCTACACTTATCTCGACAACATCGTAACCGCGTCGAACGACACGACGTCGCTGTTCTCGATCAACGTTGGCACCCATCCGGTCGGTATTCCGCGCAACACGGCGTCCCTCTGGGCCAAGTATGCATTCCTCGATGGTCCCGCCGCCGGCCTGGGAGTTGGTGTCGGCGTGCGCTACGTGGGCAACACCTACGGTACTTACACGAATGTCTGGACCGGCGTTTCCGGTCTCGGCACCACACCGTCGCTGCTGCCAGACTATGCGCTGCTGGACGCGTCCGTGACCTACGATTTCGCAGCCAGGTCGCCTGCCCTCAAGGGCTTCTCGCTGGCGGTAAACGCCCGAAATCTGTTCGACAAGACCTACGTCTCGTATTGCCAAGGCGTTGGGCTTTGTCAGTATGGCATGGGCCGAACGGTATTGGGCACACTTACCTATCGGTGGCAGTGAGGGTGTGAATGCCGGCGCGATCGACAGCTCAGCCAGACGGACCGCAAATCGGCAATGGGCTCGATCTCCGGCTTTCGCGACGCACGCCGCCGGCGGCGGATGATGCAGAATCTGGACTGACCGCGAGCCGGGCTTGCGGTCGCCCTCATGCTCGCGGTGATCTTCTCCTGGAACAACTTCGTCTTCGACATCGTGCTGGCCGGGCGCGAGACCCACGCGCTGCCGGTCGCGGTTCACAACATGATCTCGTTCGACCAATTGAGCTGGGCCCGCTCGCCGCCGCCGCGCCGATCGTGACGGCGCCGGTGCTGCTGCTCACCGTGCTGGCGCAGCCGCAGATCGTGGCCGGGCTGACGGCGGGTACGGTGAAGGGCGGCTAAGGCCTGAGCAGCGGACAGGAGAGGCACGCTTCATCATGTCGGCTGAGGGCCAAAAGCGGTCGTCGGTCTGAACCATGGCTTCAGAACACACTACTTGCGCCGCCATGACTCGATCAACGCCGCGAGCTTGCCGTCGAGCACCTCGTCACCCTCGGCTAAGCCTGATTGGTATCCAAGCCAATAATTGCCCACCAGCGCGTGAGTTATACAGAATCTCTCGCTGTTAACGTGACAGACGACAAGCCGCGTGAGCTGTCCGTTCAAGTTCAGGCGAGCGAAGTAGTGATGGACCAGCGTACGACCGCCAGGCTGCGCAAAGCTCAAGTCGAACGATTGATACCCATCGCGGTCAAGACCCCTACTCATCTGAGACTGGTATTCACGCCACGATTTTAAGTCGGGATCAGCATCGCTGTTCTCGCTGGGTAAAACATGGACACTCTGAATGAAACCACAGCCTACGTCGTCGCGCCCTAAGAGATTGGAAAGACAGAGATCCGCAGAGAAGCCAACCTCCTTTGGCATTTTCTCAAGGGGCACCCCGGGGCTAGTCGCCACATACTTCCAAGGTACCCAAAAGGTTTCCTGGCCGGCATGCCGCTCGAAATATTCCGGACCAGGTTTCACAAACGAACGAGCAACCGGGATGCCGGCAACGGCGACACCCCAAATCGCAACCACCAATGCGGACGCGGTGGCTCGAAACTCCAAAGCAAGCGCGATTGAAGACGCAACTGCGGCAAAAGCAACCGAGGCAAGAAATATCCAGGAGGCGTCATTATCGTACTTGTCAAATGGGATCTGCGGACTTGCTGCGAAGTAAGTCAGGTCTATGGCCGTAACCACAACGACCGAGAGGCAAATCGGGATCGACACCACGAAAAGAAGCCAGCCGATGACGACGAACGTCCCGGCGCGACTGCGAAGAATTCTCCCGACTTGCACGAAACCATCCAAGAGTTGTGGACCAATCGTCGACAACCCTTAGCGGAAGACGTCGCCAATGACTAATAATACCGTGGCCATCTCGCACGGTGTGCTTCTGCGAGGCGTTATCCCCGACGTCGGGTCGAGTGTCTGCTTCGACCATGAAAAGCGGGCGTCCCGGAGTCCGGAGCATGCGCCCCAACGCTTCCGCGCCGCAAACGCGATAGGTAGCGCCCCTATTCGCGGCCGCAGCCCAATCTCATCTCGCTTCAACCTCCGAGCGCCTCCAGCACCGCGGCTGAATCAGTGACCCACCCAAAAATGCCGCCCTGGGCCTTGATCATCTTCAGGCCCATCTCGTGGAATTCCGGAAAGTAGGACGCGCAGCCGTCCGCGATCACGACACAGCGGTAACCGCGGTCGTTGGCCTCGCGCACCGTGGTGTTGACGCAGACCTCGGTGGTGACGCCGCAGACCAGCAGATTCTCGATGCCGTATTTTTGCAGGATGTCAGCGAATTCGGTGGCGTAGAATGCGCCCTTTCCGGGCTTGTCGATCACGATCTCGCTGTCCTGCGGATAGAGCTCGGGAATGATGTCGTGGCCCGCCTCGCCGCGGATCAGGATCCGTCCCATCGGCCCGGGATCGCCGATCCGCAAGCTCGGCGCACCACGCTCGACCTTTGCCGGCGGCGCGTCGGAGAGATCGGGCAGATGGCCCTCGCGGGTATGGACCACGAGCAAGCCGGCGTCGCGCACCGCCGCGAGCACCGCGGCAATCGGCTGCACCGCGCGGGCGAGCTGGCTGACGTCATTGCCGAGGGTTTCGCCGAACCCGCCGGGCTCCATGAAATCGCGCTGCATGTCAATGATGACGAGCGCGGTCTTGCTCCAGTCGAGCGTGATCGGCGCCGGCTCCGCCGCGATTGTCCCGCTTGAATTCGCCATGGCGCACTCCCCCGAATGCGAGAAGATCCGCGCTTGATTAAGCAAACCGCGTGCCACTACGCAATCACCGGCAGCTGATTTGCCGATCGTCCGATGCTGCTGGCATGATCGTTGCTAGCTGGGAGCCTGAGCGGACGAGGATCGATCGCTCGCGCAAATGACGCGGTGCGTCGTAATGAGCGGGAGGACAGGCATGAACGGACTTGGCGGTCTCAACAAATCGCCGAATGGCGTCGTGATCGGACTGGTGCAGTTGCAACTGCCCGTGGTCGCGACCAAAGCCGATCTGGCGCGGCAGACCGAGCGCATCGTCTGGATGGTCGGCAAGGCGCGGCGCAATCTCGCCACCATGGACCTGGTCGTATTCCCCGAATATTCGCTGCACGGCCTCTCGATGGATACCAACCCTGAGATCATGTGCCGGCTCGACGGGCCTGAAGTCGCGGCTTTCAAACAGGCCTGCATCGACAACAAGATCTGGGGCTGCTTCTCCATCATGGAGTTCAACCCGCACGGCAACCCGTACAATTCGGGGCTGATCATCGACGATCACGGCGAGATCAAGCTGTACTACCGCAAATTCCATCCCTGGATTCCGGTCGAGCCGTGGGAGCCGGGCGACATCGGCATTCCCGTGATCGACGGACCGAACGGCGCCAAGCTCGCGCTGATCATCTGCCACGACGGCATGTTCCCGGAGATGGCGCGCGAATGCGCCTACAAGGGCGCGGAGATCATGATCCGCACCGCGGGCTACACCGCACCGATCCGCGACAGCTGGCGCTTCACCAACCAGGCCAACGCGTTCCAGAACCTGATGGTAACCGCCAATGTCTGCATGTGCGGCTCGGACGGGTCGTTCGACTCGATGGGCGAAGGCATGGTCGTCAATTTCGACGGCAGCATCATCGCGCACGGCACCACCGGACGGGCCGACGAGATCATCACCGCCGAGGTGCGGCCCGACCTGGTGCGCGAGGCGCGGATCAACTGGGGCGTCGAGAACAACATCTATCAGCTCTGGCATCGCGGCTATGTCGCGGTGAAAGGCGGCGCGATGGATTGCCCCTACACCTTCATGCAGGACATGGTGTCCGGCCGCTTCCGTCTGCCCTGGGAAGACCAGGTCAAGATCACCGACGGCACGTCATGCGGCTTCCCCGCACCGACACGGATGTTCGGCAAGACCGCGAAGGCCGCCGAGTAGCGGCTACTTGAAGAAGTGCACGAGGCCGATGCTCAAGCCGAGCAGCAGCATCAGGGACAACGTGACCGCGGCCGTCACCCGGCCGCCGACGGTCGACAGCACACGAACATCGACGCCAAGCCCGAGCGCGGCCATCGAGACCACGGTGAGGATGGCCGCCGTCTTGGTCACCGGCGCGATCGCGATGTCAGGCACCAGTTGGAACGAACGCAGCGCGGCCAGCACCAGGAAGCCGATGATGAACCAGGGCACCAGCTTGAACGGGCTGATCGACGCGGCCTTTGCGCCGGTGCTGCTCTTGCGGCGCCGCGCCACGAATAGCGACAGCGCGACCACGATCGGGCCCAGCATCAAGACCCGCACCAGCTTCACCAGCGTGCCGATCTGGGTCGAGACGATGCCGGCGGGCACGGTCGCCGCCAGCACCTGCGGCACGGCATAGACCGTGAGCCCGGCGAGGATGCCGTATTGCGTCGCCGTCAGCTTCAGCAGCGGAATCAGCAGCGGCAGGCCGAGCACCATCAGCACGCCGAGAATCGCGGTGAATGAGATCGACGAGGCGATGTCGTCGCCATCGGCCTCGATCACCGGCGCCACGGCCGCGATCGCGGAATTGCCGCAGATCGAATTGCCGCAGGCGATCAGGATCGCGAGCTTGCTCTTCAGCCCGAGCAGGCGAGCGAGGCCATAGCTCACGGCCAGCATGATGACGACGGTCGCAGCGATGGCGCCGATCAGAAGCCCGCCCGACGCCACGATCGCGGCGAAGCTGATGGAGGCCCCGAGCAGCATCACGGCGACCTCGAGCAACTGCTTGGCGCTGAAGGCGATGCCGGAGCGCCAGCGCTCGGACGGCTCCCAGGCGGTGCGCACGGCCATGCCGAGCAGGATGGCGACGACCAGGGCCTCGATATAGGGGTGGTCGAAAACCCGCTCCTCGACGGCCTGGACGCCGAGCGAGATGACGGTGACCACCCCGCAGAGCAGAATGCCCGGAATGAGCAGGAATATGCGCTTCAGCGCCCCCTGCTGCTGCCCTTGATGTTGTTCTTGTTCCGGCACGAAATCCTCTTTTCGGAGAAGATTTTATGCGCCAGACCCCACTCCTTGGCTAATATCTTTTCGGACTGCCCCGATAGAGAGAAGTTATGTCCCTCAACCTGCACCTGCTCCGCCTGTTCGCGGCGGTGGCGAAAAGCGGAAGTTTCTCCCGCGCCGCCGACCTGCTGCACATCAGCCAGCCCGCGATTTCCAAGGGCGTGCGGGATTTCGAGTTGCAGGTCGGCTGCCGGCTGCTCGACCGCACGCCGAAGGGGGTGCGGCCGACCCGGGAGGGCGCGGCGCTGGCCCGGCATGCCGAAACGCTGTTCGCGGCCGAGCGCGCCGCCGAGGACGAATTGCAGGCGCTGCGCAACCTCGACAGCGGCTCGCTGCGGATCGGCGCCAGCACGACGATCGCGACCTACATGATCCCGGAATATCTCGGCGTGTTCCACCGCGCCTTTCCCGGCATCGACCTGCATGTGGTGAGCGCCAATACCAGCGACATCGCGGCGCTGATGCTGGGGCACGAGGTCGAGAGCGCGCTGGTCGAGGGACCGGTCGAGGACGAGAACCTGATCAGCGAGGCCTGGCGCACCGATGTGATGGCGCTGATCGCGGCTCCGGATCACCGCTTCGCGGCGGTGCAGGGGCCGATCGACATCCGGTCGCTGAACGATGAGATCCTGATCGTGCGCGAGCCGGGTTCAGGCACCCGCGAGGTGGTCGCGCAGGCGCTCGCCGCCCACCGCGTCGAGCCGCAGCGAACCCTGGAAATCGGCAGCACCGAGGCGATCAAGCAGGCGGTGGCTGCGGGTGTCGGGGTGGCGATCGTGTCGGTTGCGACGATCGACGATCAGGTGAGGCTCGGGAAGCTCAAGGTGATCCCGATCAAGGGCGTCCATATCGAACGCACGCTGTGGCAATTGAAATCGCCCGGCCGGCTCGACGTGCCGGCGGCGGTCGCGTTCGAGGGCATCATTCGAGAGACAAAGGGTACGAAGGCGACGCCCCGCGCGTCGTCCGCTAAAGTGCGGCGAACAGACCCTGCGCCCACGCCACGGCATGCTCGAAGCTGAACACGCCGGGTTCGAAATAGACCGCCCGCGCCAGCACGATGCCGACCACCAGCACCCAGAACACGCTGGTCCCCGCCGTCTTCAGCCATTTCGACACGCCCGCGCTCGCGATCGAAGGATCGACCGCGGGAACCGGCTCACCGAAGGGATCGAATGTGGATTGGCTCATCATCGTGACCATCTGGAACGTGAGGAGAATGTCGCGACGACGGGGTCGGAAGCAAGGGTAACGAAATGCCTTTTGCCCGCGTCGGTTGGAAAGGCCTTTTCCGTCGCATGGCCCGCGGAGAGTTTCCTTCTCCGGCGGCGAAAACGGCCAACTGGACCAGGAATTCTGGCGCCAAACGGCCGGCGCAGCTCCCTCAGCCGTCATTGCGAGCGACGCGAAGCAATCCATCGATCGGCAAACGCGGAAAGATAGATTGCTTCGTCGCTATCGCTCCTCGCAATGACGGAGGCTGGCACAACAGATCTTGTCTCAACCAGCCTGCGCTCGGAAATTCTCGACAAATCGCAGCAGCACAAGCGCGCCGGTGTTGGCGTCTTCCAGCGCGACATGCTCGGCCGGATTGTGGCTGACGCCGCCGCGGCAGCGCACGAAGATCATGCCGATATCGGCGACATCGACCATCGCCATGCCGTCGTGCCCTGCCCCGCTCGGCAGTTCGAACACGGCGTGCCCCTCGGCCGCGACGGCGGCCGCGAGCTGCGTCTTCAGCCAGGGCGCGCAGGGCACGCTGCGGTTCTCATGGGTGACGTCGATCTGCAAACCGAGTTCGCGCCGCCTGGCGATCGCCTCGACCTGCCGCACGATGTCGGCGACGGCGCGTTTGCGATGCATGTCGCTCTGCGAGCGGATGTCCATCGTGAACGACACCTTGCCCGGGATCACGTTGGTGGCGCCGGGCATGGCGTCGATATAGCCGACGGTGCCGACCAGGCCAGAATCGTCGCTCCTGCAAAACTGCTCGATCGCAACGATGCATTCGGCGGCGCCTGCAAGCGCATCGCGCCGCAACGGCATCGGCACGGTGCCGGCATGGCCCGCAACGCCGGTGAGGTTGGCGGCGAGCCGGGTCGCGCCTGAAATCGCGCTGACGACGCCGACCGGCAGCTTCTTCTGTTCGAGCACCGGGCCCTGCTCGATATGCAGCTCGACATAGCCGAGCAGTTCGCGGCGCGCGCGGGCCGCCTTGCCGATATGATCGGGATCGAGCCCGAAGGCGATCAGCGCATCGCGCATCGATATGCCGGCGCGATCGCGGCTGTTGAGCACGCTCTCGTCGAACGTGCCGGCCACCGCGCGGCTGCCGAGCAGGGTCGAGGCGAAGCGCACGCCCTCCTCGTCGGCGAAGCCGACGATCTCGATCGCGAACGGCAACCGCCTGCCGCGCCGGTTCAGATCGGCGACGCAGGCGATCGCGGTGATGACGCCGAGCGGGCCGTCCCATCGGCCGGCATCGCGCACGGTGTCGTAATGCGAGCCAAGCACCAGCGCCGGCAGCCCCGGCCGCTCGCCCTCATAACGGCCGCAGACATTGCCGATCGCATCGAGATGCGCGCTCATGCCGGCCTCGCGCATCCAGGACAGGATCAGATCGGCCGCCTTGCGGTGTTCGGGCGTGAGGAAGACGCGGGCCAGATGCTCTGAAGTCTCGGAGATTGCCGCGAGTTGATCGATCCGCGCCACGATCTCGGCGCCAAAGGCGGACGGTTTGTTCTCGCTCATGGTCTTTCCCATCAGTCCAACCCGGGCCCGAAGTCCGGCTGCATGGCCTCACTCGTAGCAGGCCCGATCCGATTGACCAGCCGGCAAATCACCGAACCCCAACCACGCCGGTAGCCGCCGCCGGCCGGTTACCGACTGCTTAACGCCATTGCATACAACGACGATAGATCGCCTATAAAATAGGCATATCGACATCGATCGAGCTCTGATCAACCTCACATTGCTCAGTGTTACCTTGCATATTCAGATGCTTACGGAGCCATGATCGCCAAACGTGCTCTGGCACGAAGCTTGCGACACTCCCTCAAGCGACGCCGTTATGGCGGCTGCGACAAGGACAGGCGGGCCGGACCCGCCGGAGGGAGCAGGCGATGGATTTTGGCAGGATTTCAAGACGGCACTTATTGCAGGGAAGCGCGGCGCTGGCATTCGGCAGCGCGCTCGGGGTGCGCGGCGCGGCCGCGGCCGAGACCACGGTCGGCTTCATCTATGTCGGGTCGCGCGACGACTACGGCTACAACCAGGCCCACGCCCAGGGCGCGGCGGCAGTGAAGAAGCTGCCCGGCATCAAGGTGATCGAGGAAGAGAAGGTGCCGGAGACCGACGCAGTCGAGAAGACCATCGAGTCGATGGTCAATCTCGACGGCGCCACGCTGCTGTTTCCAACCTCGTTCGGCTACTACAACCCGCATGTCGTCAAGATGGCGACCAAGTTTCCGAAGCTGCATTTCGAGCATTGCGGCGGGCTGTGGACCGACAAGGACCCGAAGAACGCCGGCAGCTATTTCGGTTACATCGACGAGGCGCAATACATCTCCGGCATCGTCGCCGGCTATTCGACCAAGAGCGGCAAGCTCGGCTTCGTCGCCGCCAAGCCGATCCCGCAGGTGCTGCGCAACATCAACGCGTTCACGCTCGGCGCCCGGCTCGCCAATCCGAAGGCAACCACGCAGGTGATCTTCACCGGCGACTGGTCGATGCCGGTCAAGGAGGCCGAGGCCACCAACAGCCTGATCGACCAGGGCGTCGACGTGCTGACCTGCCATGTCGACGGTCCGAAGACGATGGTCGAGAACGCCGCGCGCCGCGGGGCGATGGTGTGCGGTTATCACGTCAACCAGGCGCCGCTGGCGCCGAAGGCCTATCTCACCGGCGCCGAATGGAATTGGGAGGCGCTGTATCCGAAATTCGTCAAGATGATCGTGGCTGGAGAGACGATCCCGAACTTCTATCGCGGCGGCCTCAAGGAAGAGATCGTCAAGGTGTCGCCTTATGGCGAGATGGTCTCGGCCGAAGCGCGCAAGCATGCCGACGACGTCAAGGCCAAGTTCATGGCCGGCGATTTCACCATCTTCAAGGGCCCGATCGCCGACAACAAGGGCAAGACCGTGATCGCCGGCGGCACCGACCGTGGCCAGCAGGATCCCGAACTCGAGAAGATGGACTATCTGGTCGAGGGCGTGATCGGAGCCACCGCGTGACGACCGAGGCGGCGGAATCGGTGGAGGCGGCCGGCGTTGCTCCGGCCGCCGATCCCGGCTTCCTCCAGCGCTACGGCGCGAGCATCGAATACATCCTGATCCCGGGCGCGGCGCTGGTCGGCGCGCTCGCGGTGTTCGGCGGCTTTGTCGCGCTCTACGGCAAGAACCCGCTCGATCTCTATTTCTACATGTATTACGGCGCGTTCGGCACCTGGTTCTCGTGGCAGAACACGCTGACCCGCGCCGCGCCTTTGATCCTGACCGCGCTGTGCACCGCGCTGCCGGCGCAACTCGGCATGGTGATCATCGGCGGCGAAGGCGCGCTGCTGATCGGCGCGCTGTCGGCAACCGCGGCGGCGCTGGCGCTGCAAGGCACAGCGCCGATCGTGGTGCAGATCGCGATGGTGATCGCGGGCATGATCGGCGGTGGCTTCTGGATCGCGCTGTCGGGCGGCCTGCGGCAGTATCGCGGCGTCAACGAGACGATCTCGAGCCTGCTGCTGGTCTATATCGCGCTGGCGATCCTGAACCATCTGGTCGAGGGGCCGATGCGCGATCCGGCGAGCCTCAACAAGCCGTCGACGCGCGAGATCGGCGCCGCCAACATGATCGGCAGCATCCCCGGCACCGACGTGCATTGGGGCCTGGTGTTCGGCCTCGTCGCGGCCGTTGCCGCCTACATCCTGATCTATCACACGACGTTCGGCTTCGCCGCGCGCGTCGCCGGCGGCAACATCCGCGCCGCCAAGATCGTCGGGCTTTCGGTCGGCAAGCTGATCATGACCGTCTGCTTCCTCGCCGGCAGCAGCGCCGGGCTCGCCGGCATGATCGAGGTCGCGGCCGTGCAGGGCCGCACCAACGCCAATCTCGCGGCGGGCTATGGCTTCACCGGCATTCTGGTCGCGTTCCTGGCGCGGCAGAATCCGCTGGCGATCATTCCGGTGGCGATCCTGCTCGGCGGCATCTCGGCCTCCGGCGGCCTGTTGCAGCGGCGGCTCGGCCTGCCCGATGCCTCGGTGCTGGTGCTGCAAGGCATCATCTTCGTGTTCGTGCTGGCGAGCGATGCGCTCTACGGACGGATCGGCTTCCTGAAGGGAAAGTCCTGACATGGCGGATGCATCGCTCGGGCTCTGGACCGTCCCGCTCGCCGTGTTCGGCGGCGCCATCCGCGTCTCGACACCGTTTTTGTTCGTCAGCCTCGGCGAGTGCATCACCGAGCGGAGCGGCCGCATCAATCTCGGCCTCGAAGGCACGCTGGTGATGGGCGCGATGAGCGCCTACGGCATCTCGTATCTCACGGGCTCGCCATGGCTCGGCGTGCTCGCGGCCGGTGTCACCGGCGCCCTGTTCGGCGCGCTGCATGCCGGCATCTGCTCGCTCCCCCGTGTCAACGACATCGCGGTCGGCATCGCGCTGATGCTGCTCGGCACGGGCCTCGCCTTCTTCCTCGGCAAGCCGCTGATCGAGCCGACCGCGGCACGACTGCCGGCGATCGATTTCGGCTGGTGGAGCGACATCCCGCAGTTGCGCGCGGCGCTGCGCATCAACGTGCTGTTCCTGATCGGCGTCGCGATCGCGCCGCTGCTGTATTGGGCGTTCAGAACCACGCGCTGGGGCCTGTTGATCCGCACCGCCGGCGAGAGCGCGGATGCGGCGCGCGCGATGGGTCACTCGGTGCTGCTGATACGGTTGCGCGCCACCATGGTCGGCGGCTTCCTCGCCGGCATCGGCGGCTCGTTCCTGTCGCTGTTCTATCCCGGCAGCTGGAACGAAGGCCTCTCCTCGGGACAAGGCATCACCGCGGTCGCGCTGGTGATCTTCGCACGCTGGGACCCGATGCTCTGCCTGTGGGCCTCGCTCGCCTTTGGCGGCGCCGCAGCGCTCGGGCCCGCGCTGCAATCGGTCGGCATCACCTCCGGCTATCACCTGTTCAATGCCGCGCCCTACATCCTGACCCTGGCGATCATGATCGTCACCTGCTCGCCGAAGCGCACGCTGACCGGCGCGCCCGCCGAATTGTCCATCACCCGATAGACCGCGAGATCATTCATGCCCGAGCGCTTCATCAAGTCCGAGCCCTATGCCTGGCCCTACAATGGCGATCTGCGGCCAGAGAATACGGCGCTCATCATCATCGACATGCAGACCGATTTCTGCGGCGTCGGCGGCTATGTCGACAAGATGGGCTACGACCTGTCGCTGACCCGGGCGCCGATCGAGCCGATCAAGAAGCTGCTCGCGGTGATGCGCGCGCAGGGCTTTCACGTCATCCACACCCGCGAAGGCCACCGGGCCGATTTGGCCGACCTGCCCGCCAACAAGCGCTGGCGCTCGCGGCAGATTGGCGCCGGGATCGGCGATCCCGGCCCCTGCGGCCGCATCCTGGTGCGCGGCGAACCGGGCTGGGACATCATCCCCGATCTCGCGCCGCTGCCGGGCGAACCCATCATCGACAAGCCCGGAAAAGGCTCGTTCTGCGCCACTGATCTGGAGCTGATGCTGCGGCTGCGCGGCATCGAGAACATCGTGCTGACCGGCATCACCACCGACGTCTGCGTCCACACCACGATGCGGGAGGCCAATGATCGCGGCTTCGAATGCGTGCTGGTGGAGGATTGCTGCGGCGCGACCGACAGGAGCAATCACGACCACGCGCTGAAGATGATCAAGATGCAGGGCGGCGTGTTCGGTGCGGTGACCAGATCCGCCGACCTGATCGGGGCGCTGTCGTGATCATCGGCGAACCGCCCGCACCGGCAGGCGCGTTCGGTGTCGATGCCATCGCCATGACGATGCGATTCGGCGACTTCCTTGCGCTCGACAATGTCGAGCTCAAGGTGCGCCCCGGCTCGTTCCACGCGCTGCTGGGCGAGAACGGCGCGGGCAAGAGCACGCTCGTGAAATGCATCATGGGCTATTACCACGCCACCGAAGGCGACATCATCGTCGGCGGCCGCCAGCAGAGCATCGCCAACCCCAAGAACGCGCATGCGCTCGGGCTCGGCATGGTCTACCAGCACTTTACCCTCGTGCCGGCGATGACGGTCGCCGAGAACCTGGTGCTGGCGCGCGACGACGTGCCTTCGGTGGTGGACTGGCGCAAGGAGAAGAAGGAGCTTGAAGCCTTCCTGCGCAGGATGCCGTTCAAGGTGCCGCTCGACGCAAAAGTCTCCGACATCTCCGCCGGCGAACGGCAGAAATGCGAGATCCTCAAGCAGCTCTACCTGAAGCGCCGCTTCCTGATCCTGGACGAGCCGACCTCGGTGCTGACGCCGGGCGAGGCCGACGAAGTGCTCGGCATGCTGCGCGCGATGGTGGTCGCAGGCGAGCTCACCATCCTGATGATCACGCACAAGTTCCGCGAGGTAATGGCGTTTGCCGACGAGGTGACCATTCTGCGCCGCGGCAAGCTCGCCGGCACCGGCAAGGTCTCGGAGCTGACGCCGAACGAGATGGCGCGCACCATGATCGGCGCCGAGCAACTGACGGTGCAGCCGCCGCGCACCGGCGAGACCGGCGCGCCGCGGCTCGAGCTCGACAGGCTCACCGCGCTCGACGACGCCGGCGCGATCGCGGTGCACGGCGTATCGCTGACGGTGAAGAGCGGCGAGATCGTCGGCATCGCCGGCGTGTCCGGCAACGGTCAGCGCCAGCTGGTCGAGGTGCTGGCGGGCCAGCGCGAGGCCGAGAGCGGCGTGATCCGTGTCCAGGGCGAGGCCTATGCGGCGAGCCGCGAGGAGATGCGGCGCCACAAGATGTCGCTGCTGCCGGAGGAGCCGCTGAAGAACGCCTGCGTCGGCGGCATGAGCGTTGCCGACAACATCGCATTCCGCGAATTCGACCGCGCCCCGTTCGCCCGCGGCGGCTGGTGGCTGAACGGCAAGGCGTTCAGGCGCGATGCGGAGCGCAAGATCAACCGCTACAAGATCAAGACCCGCACCCCGGAGACGCCGATCGCGGCGCTGTCCGGCGGCAATGTGCAGCGCGCGGTGCTGGCGCGCGAGCTCTCGGGCGACGTCGAGGTGCTGATCGCCGCCAACCCTTGCTTCGGGCTCGACTTCGCCGCGGTGGCGCAGATCCATGCCGAGATCATGGCCGCGCGCAACCGCGGTGCCGCGGTGCTTTTGGTCAGCGAGGATCTCGACGAGTTGCTGGAGCTGTCGGATCGCCTGGTCGTGATGTTTCACGGCGCGTTCGTGCACGAGGCCCGCGCCAGCGAGGCGGACCTCACCGAGATCGGCCGGCATATGGCAGGGCATTGAGGTTCCCCCTCACCCGGAACGCATCTGGCGATGCGTTCCGGCCTCTCCCCGCAGGCGGTAGGGCCAAAGCTCGGTGTCGTCCCGGCGTAGGCCGGGACCCATAACCACAGGGCCTTGTTGTTGAACAAGGCTGTGGCCCCAGCTCGCTTTTATCACCACGCCCTGTGGTTATGGGTCCCGGATCTGCGCTCCGCTTCGCTGCGCTTGTCCGGGACGACGAAGTTTCTTTTGCCATATGCGCTTGCCCTGCCGCAGGCGAGGCGAACTGGCCACGGGTCGCCAACGATCGCGCTAGCCGATCTCGAACGCCTGCTCGGCGAGATGCCTGAGATTGGCGTGCCAGTGCTCGGCGATCGCAAGCCGCGTCGGTACCCAGACGTGATCGTGCTTCCCGATGTAGTCGAGGAAGCGCATCAGGGCCGCGGCACGGCCGGGGCGGCCGACGACACGGCAATGCAGGCCGACCGACATCATTTTCGGTGACGTCGCGCCCTCGGCATAGAGCACGTCGAAACTGTCTTTCAGATAGGTGTAGAACTCGTCGCCGCCGCCGAAACCTTGCGCGTTGATGAAGCGCATGTCGTTGGCATCGAGCGTATAGGGGATCACGAGATGCGGCACGGTGCCGGCAGCCTTGATCCAGTACGGCAGATCGTCGGCATAGGAATCGCAGAGATAGCGCAGGCCGCCGGCCTCCATCAGCAGCCGCAGCGTGTTGATCGAGGAGCGGCCGGTGTACCAGCCGAGCGGCCCGGCGCCGGTCGCCTCGGTATGCACGGCGATGGCGCGCGCGATCTCCGCACGCTCCTCGCCCTCCGTCATGTCCTTGTGCTCGACCCAGCGCAGGCTGTGGCTGGCGATATCCCAGCCCGCCTCCTGCATCGCGGCGACGACATCCGGATTGCGCTTCAGCGCCATCGCGACGCCGAATACGGTGGTCGGCAGCTTCCGCTCGGTGAAGATCCGCCACAGCCGCCAGAACCCGGCGCGCGAGCCGTATTCGAACATCGTCTCGATATTGGCGTGGCGCTGGCCGACCCAGGGCTGCGCGCCCAGCACGTCGGACAGAAACGCCTCCGAGGCGCGATCGCCGTGCAGGATGTTGTTCTCGCCGCCTTCCTCGAAATTGACCACGAACTGCACGGCGACGCGGGCAGCGTCGGGCCATTTCGGATCGGGAGGATTTCGCCCGTAGCCGCGGAGGTCGCGCGGATAGCGAGGCTCGCTCACGTCAGACTTCCTCGAAGCGGATCTGCTGTGCTCCCTTCCACAACACGGTCTTGCCGAACGTGGTGAGGTTCTCCAGCCCCGAGGTCAGCGTGATGAAATGATTGCCGGCGAGCTGGCCCATCTTGCTGGCGAAGTGCACGCCGCCATAGGCGAGCAGGATCTCGGTCTCGCTGATGCCGCCGGGGTACAGGATGATCTGGCCCGGTGCCGGATAGCTGGTGTGGTTCTCGTAGGAGACACCAAAGTCGAGATCGCCGAGCGGCATCCAGACGCCCTCGCCGCTCCAGCGCACATGGATCGCCTGGCTCTCGAACGGCATCGCCTTGCGGAAGGCCGCGACCGTCTTCGGCGCGAGCTGTTCCTCGAAGCGGGCGTCGAAGGTGAAATCGCCGGCGCGGACAATCAGTTTGCTCATCGGACTCTCGTGGGTAGGCTGGAAGGAGTGATACCCCAACCATTGCCGCCGGCCAGCGCCGGACGCAAGGCCTGTTCCGGCCCGGAATGCCGGTTTTTGCCGCAATGACGTCGATCACAACGCAGATTTGAGCAGGGTTGCGTTGCACCCTGCCCGTCGGTTTGCCAACCTGCGGGGAGACGCGAAGGAGACTTCGATGCCAGCCAACAGCCTGCATGGACATGTCGCAATTGTGACCGGCGGGTCGCGCGGCATCGGTGCGGCGATCGTCAAGATGCTGGCGGAAGCCGGCGCTGCCGTCGCCGTCAATTATCGCGAACGGTCGGCCGAGGCCGAGACATTGACGAAGGGCATCATTGCCGCCGGCGGCCGCGCGGTCGCAATCGCCGCCGACGTCTCGGAGGCTGCGGCCGTCGCCGGACTGGTCGAGCGCGCCAGGTCCGAGCTCGGCCCGGTCGACATCCTCGTCAACAATGCCGGCATCGCCATCGTCAAGGGCGTCGACGACCTCACCGAGGAGGATTTCGACCGCACCATCACGGTCAATCTCAAATCCGCGTTTCTCTGTACACAGGCAGTGCTGCCGATGATGCGCACCCGGAAGTGGGGCCGCATCGTCAACATCTCTTCCGGCGCGGCGCGCGGCGCCGGCGCGATCGGCCCGCACTACAACGCCTCCAAGGCAGCCATGGAAGGCATGACCCGCGGCTATGCCGCGCGCCTCGTCAAGGAAGGCATCACCGTCAACGCGGTCGCGCCGTCGCTGATCGAGACCGACATGATGAAGGGACAGAGCGGGCTGGTCAGCCGAATTCCGATCGGCAGGTTCGGCACCGCCGAGGAGGTCGCGCAGGCCGTGCTGCTGCTGGTCAACAATCCCTACATGACCGGACAGACCATCGCGATGAGCGGCGGCATGGCGTTCAACTAGATCGAGCGGCGCCGATACCACGGGTCCGTCTTGTTCCCTGCGGCACTGTCATCAAACCATGGCAGGAACTGTGCTTGGCTCCGGCAGTTATCCGCCTTGGAGCATGATCTTCTTCGGAAACCCGCTTCGCACTTTTCCGGATCATGCTGTGGCGAAACCGGATTTGGAGCCTGTCGTGATCGATCCGAAAACGCTGCTTGAACGCGCGGCTCAATTGGCCGACCAGGCCAAGGGCGAACAGAACCAGGGCATCCGCGAGCGGCTGCTGCGCATGGCGGAGCATTACCGCGACCTGGCGGCGCATGAATCCTGGGCGCACGAGAACCCGCCGTCGGTCAGCGGGATCACCAGCGTCCTCAGCACGCGCGGCGCGCATTGAACGCGGGACCGCCGCGGCAAGACAAGCTACGGCGTCAGGCGACGCGAATGCGATAGCTCAGAGATTGGCGGGCACCCGGCACGATGTGCATCACGCCGGGCTTGTCGGCGAATTCGCCGTCGAACTCGGCAGGGCTGGCAAAACCGTGCCACGGCTCGATGCAGAGGAATGGTGCGCCGCCGACCTTCGACCAGATGCCGAGTTCGCGGAAGCCGCGCCAGGAAATTTCGATCTCCGGGCCCAGCGTGGCTGCTGCCGGGCCCAGTGTCGCCGCGAAGCGGATCGATGTGCTTGCGACCTGATCGAAGATCATCGCGTCGTCATCGAACAGCTCCTCGGTCAGCGCAAGCGTTCTGCCCTCGACCGGATTGGGTTCAGGCTGCCGCCGCATCAATCCATCCTTCAACCGCCGGATCGGCGCGGGTTCAGTCTTGTCGAAGGTCAGCGTGTAGGCTTCCTTCGGCAGCCCCGGCACCAGCGGCCAATTGAACGCGGGATGACCGCCGAGCGCGGCCGGCAGCATCTCGGCGCCGGTGTTGATGACCTCAAAGACGACCTCGAGATCGGGGCCATCGATGCTGTAGGTGACCTCTAACCTGAACGCGAAGGGATAGCGCGCACGGGTTTCCGCATCGTCTGACAGCGCGAGCTTGCATGACCGGGGCCCCTGCTCGATCCAGGCGAAGCGGCGGTCGCGCGCGAAGCCGTGCTGCGTCATCGGATAGGTCTTGCCGTTGTGACGGAGCGTGTCGTTCTTCAGCCGGCCGACGATCGGGAACAGGATCGGCGCATGGCGTGGCCATTGCGGGCCGGCCTGCCACAGCAGTTCCCTTCCCCCGGCATTCCTGAGCGACGACAATTCGGCGCCCTGGCCCAGGATGGTCGCGGCGATTCCATCGCCGCGCAGCGTGTGACTGTCGCTCATACCTCGCCTCGCCGGGTTCGCTGTACTGCCACACGAGATGTTCGATGCGGGCGAAGCCGTCAACCCCAAAGCGATGGGGCCGCCCACGCGGGACGGCCCCAAATCCGGAGCCTACCCAGCGATCTTGGAGAAATCCGGCGGGCGGCGCTCGGCAAAGGCGGCAAAAGCCTCGCGCGCTTCGGCGCTCATCAATCGCTCCTGGAAGATTTCACCCTCGCGCGCCATCTGCGCGCTGATCCTGACAGGGTCGCGCATCAACGCCTTGGTGTGCTGGAGCGAGCCGAACGGCCGCTTCGCCAGCGCATCCGCCGCGGCTCGGGCCTTGGCACGAAGATCCGCAAGCGGCACCACCGCGTTGGCGAGACCGATCGAAACGGCCGTCTCGGCCTCGACCGGCTCGCCGAGCGCGAACATCGCATAGGCCCGCGCATAGCCGATCCGCTGCGGCAGCAGATAGGTCGATGCCGCCTCCGGCACCAGCGCGAGATTGACGAACGGCGTGATCAGCCGCGCGGTCGGTGCGAGGTAGACCAGGTCGCAATGCAGCAGCATGGTGGTGCCGATACCGACCGCGTTGCCCTGCACGGCGGCGACCAGCGGCCGCGTCGCCCTGGCGAGGCCGGCGAGGAAGCGGCCGACATGACGCTCGCCCTGCACGCCGCGCGACACCGCGGCGAAATCGGCGAGATCGTTGCCAGCGGTGAAGCTGTCGCCGTCACCTTGCAACAGCACGGCGCGGATCGCGGAGTCGCTCTCGGCGCGTTCGAGTGCGTCGGCCATCGCGCCGTACATCGCATTGGTAATCGCATTCTTCTTGTCCGGACGCGCCATCGTCACGGTGAGGACGCCACCGTCCAGCGCTACGACCACTTCGCTCATGCTCTCACTCCTCTTGCTTCTTGCCCGACGCGTTTCCTGACGCGACCCTAGCTTGAAAACGCCCTAACCATCTTTGTCTTTCGGAAACTTCTCTTGCAGGCTGGCCAGCCAACGCGACACCACGTCGATCTCCGCTTCCGAGAATCCGTCCATCAGGCGGTTGTTGATCACCCTGGTCCGCGTCGCGGCGCGCTTGCCGAGCTCCTGTCCCGCCGAGGTCAGATGCAGCCGCTGGCTGCGCCCATCCTCGCCGTCACGCCGGCGCTTGACGAGGCCGGCACGTTCCATCCGGTCGGCGAGCCCGGTCATCGCCGACGGCACGATGTCGAGCGCCTGCGAGACGTCACCGATCAGCGCGCCGTCGTTGCGCCCGAGAAAGAACAACACGCCGGCCTGGGCCGACGTCAGATCATGCGCGGCCGTCTCCTGCTCGATGGCGCGCTGCACCCGCCGATAGGCCACGGTCAGCAGGAAGATCAGCCGGTGTTCCGCTTTCATGCCGTCGTTATATATTTCGCATGCGAAATATCAAGATATTTCGTACACGAAGTATCTCGAATTGGCGGCCCCGACTGAGCAAGCACCGCATGTCAGCGCCGTCGCCCGGGTCGATTGCGACATTTTGATCGCGTCACCGCAGCGTCATATTACGGCTACGCAGAAAACCCTTGATCGGCAGCGGTCAAACAGGAATTCTTCCTGCCCGGGAGCCGGGGTGTTGCGTCGCGGCTCCGGCGGCGCCGCGGGAGTGTCATGACGTCAGGGGCAAGTCCGGACCGGGAACGCGTCGTCCGCCCGAAGCGGCCACGCCATCTCAGCCAGGCCATGCGTTGTGAGACCGCATTTCGCCTGATCCTGTCCGAATGCCTGGAGGAAGTCGCGACCAATCACGAAGCCCTGAGCTCCGGCGATCCCGTGGCGCTGCACCGGACCCGTATCGGACTGACGCGGCTGAAGGCGGCGGTCGCCTTCTACGGCCCGATGGTGGCGGACAGCGAATGGACGCGATTGAAATCCGAGCTGAAATGGCTGAGCGCCCACCTCAGCGCAACGCGCGATCTCGACGTCGCGATCGAGAACAGCAAGGGCCTGCCCGAAGAACGCATGCTGAAGGCCGCACGCACCGATGCGTTCGACGCGCTCAAGGAGGCGTTGCAAAGCGACCGTTACTGGCAATGGTTCGACGGCATGTGGGACTGGGTCGGCAGCGGCCCCTGGACCGCGCGGCAGAACCGCCGCGCGGCGCAGCGGCGGGCCGTGCCGGTCGCGGTGTTTCACGCGCGCCGACTGGCGCGGTGGCATGGCAAGCTGTGTCAGAAGAGCCGCGGGCTGCAAGGCATGGGCAAGAGCAAGCGCCATCGCGTCCGGCTCGCCAGCAAGCGGCTGCGCTACGCGATCGAGTTCTCGGAAGGTGGCCTGCCTGCCGATCTCTACGCGTCGTGGCGCACTGTCCTCAGACATCTGCGCAAGGGACAGCAGCTGCTCGGCGAGCTGAACGACAACGAGGTCCGTCGCGAGTTGCTCGAGAGTGCCGATGCACTCGCGCAGCGCGCCCACGAGCGCAAGGCCAAGCACCAGCGCGTGCATGAGCGCAAGCGCAAGAGCCGGCTGCTGCGCCAGGCCGCGGCCATCTACCGGAAGATCGCCGAATGACCGTAATCCCTCGTCCCGCGCCCGCGCCGACAATCCCAAGCTTGCCTGCCGCGCACAGCGCCCGCGCTCGTCATTGTCTTCATCTCCCTCCCTGTGGTTATCGCCATGCCTGACGGTTCCTCCACCGCACATCTCTATCGTCCCAAGCTCCTGACCACGCTGACCGAAGGCTATGGCCTCGGCGCATTCCGCCACGACGTGATGTCGGGACTGACGGTCGCGGTGGTGGCGCTGCCGCTGTCGATGGCGATCGCGGTGGCCTCGGGCGTGACGCCGGAGCGCGGGCTGTTCACGGCGATCGTCGGCGGCTTCCTGGTCTCTGCGCTCGGCGGCAGCCGCTTTCAGATCGGCGGCCCGGCCGGCGCCTTCATCGTCCTGGTCGCCGCAACCGCCGCGCAGTTCGGCGTCGAGGGCCTGCTGCTCACCGTGCTGGTGTCCGGGGTGATGCTGACGCTGATCGGCGCGTCCGGGCTCGGCGCGCTGATCCGCTACATCCCGCACCCCGTCACCGTCGGCTTCACCTGCGGAATCGCGGTCACCATCCTGGCCAGTCAGTTGCATGATCTCGGCGGGCTGACGCTGGCCGGCGCCGAACCCGGACCGTTCGTGCCGAAGCTCGCGGCGCTCGGCCATGCGCTGCCGACCCTGAACTGGTCCGCGCTCGCGATCGGGGCCGGCTCGGCGGCCGTGATCTTCGCGTTGCGCGCCTGGCGGCCGGCGTGGCCGGCGATGCTGATCGCGATCGTGATCGCATCGTTCGCGGCGCTGCTGCTGCACCTGCCGGTCGAGACCATCGGCAGCCGGTTCGGCGAAATCCCGCGCGGCCTGCCGGTGCCGCACATGCCCCAATTCTCCTGGGCGCTGCTGCTGCAAGTCCTGCCGGCATCGCTGTCCTTCACGCTGCTCGGCGGCGTCGAGAGCCTGCTCTCGGCAAAGGTCGCCGACGGCATGACCGGCCGCAAGCACCGCTCCAACATGGAGCTGGTGGCGCAGGGCATCGCCAACATCGCCTCCGCCCTGTTCGGCGGCATCAGCGTCACCGGCACGATCGCGCGCACCGCGACCAATATCCGGGCCGGCGCGCGCAGCCCGCTGTCCGGCATGATGCATTCGGCGTTCCTGCTGTCGTTCATGATGCTGGCCGCGCCGCTGGCGAGCTACATTCCGCTCTCGGCGCTGGCCGGCGTCCTCGTCGTGGTGTGCTGGTACATGGCGGAGAAGGAAGCGTTCGTGCACCTGATCACGCGCTGGCGCGGCGCCGCGGTGCTGATCCCGACCTTTGGCCTGACGGTCTTCGAGGACCTGACATCCGGCATCATCACGGGATGCGTGATCGCGGCGCTGTTGGCGGTCTTTGACCGCTGGCAGCGACGAAGCACCAACTAGCCGCTGTCGCGCAGCACCAGTTCGAAGCCGAGATCGACGCGGCGCTCGCCGCCGCGCTCCAAGGTCAAGGTCGCCGCGGTGCGGCCGATGGCGTCGCCATGCACGCTGATGGTGCTCAGCGTCGGCGAGATCAGCTGGCCCATTTCGAGATCGCCGAGCCCGATCACCGCAACCGGCTGGGTCGACGCGGGCCCGTCGCGCAGCAGGCCGGCCTTGCGCAGCCCCGCCATGAAGCCGATCGCATGCGCATCATTGGCGGCGAACACCGCGTCGACATCGGGCAACCGCGCATGCGCCGCCACGCTGCCCGAAGCGTTGCGCTCGAGGATCAATCTTCGCGGCTCGGCAAGGCCATGTGCCATGGCCTCGTCCCTGAAACCGAGCCAGCGCCGTGTGCCGCGCGGATCGTCCCCGCCGATGAAGGCGAGTTGCCGGCGTCCTTGCGCAGCGAGATGCTTCGCGACGGCCGTGCCGGCCTTGTAATTGTCGAAGCCCGCGACCGCGTCGATCGGGTTTGCGGGCAGATCCCAGGTCTCGACGATCGGGATGCGCGCGTTGCGCAGCAGCCGACTGCCCTCCGCCGTCGCCGGCGAGCCGACCATGATGATCGCCTCCGGCCGCCGCGACAGCAGCGCCGCCAGCATGCGATCCTCGCGCTCCGCGTCATAGCGCGACTGCGCCAGGATCACCGAGAAGCCGAGCGGCTCGAGCTTGTCGGACAGGCCCTGCACCGTGTCGGCGAAGATCGAATTGGCGATGGTCGGCACCAGCACGCCGACCGAATTGGTCCGCGCGCTCGCCAGCGCCCCGGCCACCAGGTTCGGGACATAGCCGAGGTCGCGCATCGCACGCTCGACCCGCGCCCGGGTCTCGGGGGCGACCAGATCGGGCATCCGTACCACCCGGCTCACCGTGATCGAGGACACGCCGGCGCGCTTGGCCACCTCTGAAAGGGTCGGCGCGGCACCGGCCGGGCCGGTCCCGGGGTCGGTCAGTTCGGAGCTCATGGCCGGAGCCTGCACGATTCCGGGTTGCCAAGCCACGATGTTAGCGCTAGCATCGAGGCATGTTAGCGCTAACATAGAACAAAATGGGAGAAACGGCATGATTTCGGACGAGCAGGCCCAAGCCTACAAGCGCGACGGGGTGATCGTGGTCCCCGAAGTGCTCGACCAGGAGACCCTCGGCAAGGTCCGCACGGTGCTCGCGGAGCTGTTGGCCGGCGCCGGCGCGGTGACCGAGCACACCGATGTCTACGACCTTGAGCCGGGCCATACGCCGGAACAGCCGCGCGTCCGCCGCATCAAGGCGCCGCACAAGGTGCACCCGATCTTCGACGAGATCGTCCGCAGCCCGGCCGTGATCTCGATCCTGACCAGGCTGATCGGCCCCGGCCTTCGCCTGCACGGCTCCAAGCTCAACATGAAGTCGGCGCAGTACGGCTCGCCGGTCGAGTGGCATCAGGACTGGGCGTTCTATCCGCACACCAATGACGACATCCTGGCGATCGGCGTGCTGCTCGACGATTGCGATATCGAGAACGGCCCAATGCTGGTGACGCCGGGTTCACACACCGGTGACACGATGTGGGATCATCATGGTGACGATGGCTGCTTCGCCGGCCTGATCGATCCGGACCAGATCCAGGACGACATCAAGCGCGCGGTGCCCTGCATGGGCAAGGCCGGCAGCATGTCGTTCCACCACGTGCGCGCGCTGCACGGCTCGGCGACCAACACCTCGAACCGGCCGCGCAACCTGCTGCTCTATGAAGTGGCGGCGAGCGACGCCTGGCCGTTGGTGGGCGTCAAGGATTTCGACGAATTCAACAGCCGCCTGCTGGCGGGCCCGCCGGTGGTGACGCCGCGGCTGACCGAGGTGCCGGTGCGGATGCCGCTGCCGCCGGCCAAACGGCAGGGATCAATCTACGAGACCCAGTCGGCGGCGAAGAAATCCTACTTCACGCGCGCTGCCTGAAGACGACGACAATGCCCGCGGCCACGCCGCGGGCATTGCTGCTTTCTCGAGCATGATCCGGAAAAGTGGGCACCCGTTTTCCGAAACGATCATGCTCAAACAAGACGTCCATAAAAAACAAGACAACGGGGAAACGAATGACCGAGATGGCGAACGGCGCCAAGAAAGCGCGCCTGCGTGTGATCCTGGCAGCAAGCATCGGCTCCGCGCTCGAGTGGTACGACTTCTTCCTCTACGGCACCGCCGCGGCGCTGGTGTTCGGCGAATTGTTCTTTCCGAAGAGCGATCCGGTGGTCGGCACGTTGCTGTCGTTCCTGACCTTTGGCGTCGGCTTCGTGGTGCGGCCGTTCGGCGGCCTGCTGTTCGGCATCCTCGGCGATCGCTATGGCCGCAAGCCGGTGCTGGTGGCAACGCTGTTGATGATCGGCATCGGCACCACCGCGATCGGCTTCCTGCCGACCTATGCGCAGATCGGTGTCTGGGCGCCGGTCCTGCTGGTCGCGATGCGCGTCATCCAGGGCCTCGGCGCCGGCGCCGAATATGGCGGCGCGGTGATCTATCTGGTGGAGAACGCACCGCCCAAGCATCGCGGTTTCTGGGGCGGCTTCGCGCCGCTCGGCGTCTCCGTCGGCAATCTGCTCGCCGCCGGCGCCTTCGCGCTGGTGACGATGCTGCCGCGCGAGGATTTGATGAGCTGGGGCTGGCGCCTGCCCTTCCTGGCGAGCTTCCTGTTGATCGTGGTCGGCATCTTCGTCCGCATGCGCATCACCGAGACGCCTGTTTACACCGAGGCGGTGGTCAAGCGCGGCAAGGTCGAGAGCAATCCGGCGATGGAGGCATTGCGCCAGCACCCGCGCAACTTCTTCGTGGTGCTCGGGGCCCGGATGGCCGAGAACGGGCTCGGATATTTCTTCCCGGTGTTCGGCCTGAGCTACGTCATCACCACGCTCGGCGTACCGAAAGCGGACGCGCTCAGCGCGCTGATGCTGGCCTTCACTGTCGAGCTGTTTGCGATCCTCGGCTTCGCCGCCTTGTCGGACCGGATCGGACGGCGTCCGGTCTACATGTTCGGCGCGCTGGCCGGCGTGGCGCTCGCCTTCCCCTTCTTCTGGATGGTCGGCACCAAGCAGTGGATCATGATCGCGCTCGCCTTCATCCTGGCGCGCGCCGTGGTGACGGCGGCGATGTTCGGGCCGCAGGCGGCGTATTTCGCCGAACTGTTCCCGCCGCAACGCCGCTTCGCCGGCTTCGCCTTCGCGCGTGAGCTCGGCTCGCTGCTGTCGGGCGGCCCGGCGCCGTTCGTCGCCACTGCACTGGTGGCGGCTTATGGCACCTGGTGGCCGGTCGCCTGCTACGCGATGTTCCTGTCGGCCTGCACGGTGATCGCGATCTGGATCGGGCCGGAGACCTATCAGGAAAACATCGCCGCCGATGCGAGCGATCAGGCCGAACTGCCCGCGGCGATTCCGGCGCGGGCCTGATCGGTGGCGCAGCAACTGCGTGTGCTGCAGTCGCTCTGGGCGATGGAGCGGCGGCTGGCCGACGAGGACGAATGGCCGCTGCAAACCCAGCTCGCGATGATCCGCGATGCCGGGTTTGACGGCGCCGGCGTCCGCTTCATCGATCCGGCCTTCGCACGCGAGGTGACGGGCTTCCTGCACGCGCATGGCATGATCTGGCAGGCGCAGTGCTACCCGAAGGGCGTCGACGACCTGAAACCGGTGCTCGAGCTGGTCGCCAAGCTCGGCGCCGATCACGTCAATTTGCAACCGGACGTCCGGCCGCGCCGGCTGGCGGATTGCATTCCCCTGCTCGAAGGCTGGCGGCGGCTCGCCGCCGAGGCCGGCATCGCCGTGCATGTCGAGACCCATCGCGACCGCATGACGACCGACCTGTTCTTCACGCTCGACCTGCTCGACTGCTTTCCCGATCTGCGGCTGACCGCCGATCTCTCGCATTACCTGGTCGGCCGCGAATTCGCCTGGCCGGTCGACGACGCCAACCATGCGATGATCCATCGCATCCTCGACCGCGCGTGGGGCATCCACGGCCGCATCGCGAGCCGCGAGCAGGTGCAGATCTCGTCCGGCTTTCCTCAGCACGCTGGCTGGGTGTCGTTGTTCATGGGCTGGTGGGACTACGGCATCCGTTCCTGGCGCAAGCGCGCCGGGCCCGATGCGACCCTGACCTTCCTGTGCGAGCTCGGCCCGCCGCCCTATGCCATCACCGGTCCCGACGGCCGCGAATTGTCCGACCGCTGGCAGGACGCGCTCGCGATGAAGGACATGATCCGCACGCTGTGGGAGCGCATCGCGAGCGAACCACAAGGCCCGCTGCGGCGTTGATTTGAGCAGGCCGCGGCGGCATCCTGCGGCAGCGACAATTCGGAATGCCGCGAGGACCCGTGCGCAACCGCTGGGCATATCTGCCTCAACGCCCTGCCTGCGTCGTCGTCGCGGCGATCGCCGCCTTCGTCGGCACGAAGGCGGTTGCGGCAGAACTGGCGCTCGACGTTGCCGCCATGCCGCGCGTCGCGACAATCGAGCCACGCTTCCAGTCCTACAACATCGAGATGGTCGAGGTGACGGGCGGACAGTTCTGGACGCCGTACTCAGCCATCAATACAGAGGTCGCAGCAACCGAAGAGCGGTTCGCGGTGCGGGCGCCGATCGACTTGCGCGACAACAGGCTGCGCACGCTCGCCGCGGCCCTCGGACCCGTCTATCTGCGCGTGAGCGGCACTTGGGCCAACAGCACGTTCTTTGCGGATTCCGGAACACCTCCTGTCGCACCGCCGCACGGCTTCAAGGGCGTCCTGACGCGGCAGCGATGGCGTGACGTCATCGACTTTGCGCGCGCCGCCGACGCGGCCCTCGTCACGTCCTTTGCGATCGGCGCCGGCACGCGAGACCCGTCCAGGCAATGGAGCCCCGAACAGGCCCGACATCTTCTCGCTTTCACGCGATCGGCAGGCGGCCGGATCGCCGCAGCCGAATTCATGAACGAGCCAGATCTGCCGGCGATCGGCGGCGCTCCGGACGGCTACGATGCCGCGGCCTATGGCCGGGACTTTGCCGCGTTCGTTGCATTCATGAAGCAGACAGCGCCCGACATCACGATCCTCGGACCAGGCACGATCGGCACCGGCGCCGCGGCTCAGGCACTTTTCGCCACGTCGGCGGCGGGTATCGATGCGGTCTCCTATCATCACTACGGCGCGCTTTCGGCCCGCTGCGGCGGCGACCGCACGGCGGAGCAGGCGTTATCGGACGAATGGCTGGCGCGTACCGGCAAGACGCTCGCTGTCTACCAGGCGCTGCGCGATCGGCTAGCGCCGGGCAAGCCGATCTGGCTGACCGAGACCGCAGAGAGCGCATGCGGCGGCAACCGCTGGGCGGCAACCTACGCTGATACGTTCCGCTACCTCGATCAACTCGGGCGGCTCGCCAAGGCCGGCGTCCAGGTGGTGATGCACAACACGCTCGCCGCGAGCGATTATGGGCTGCTCGACGAACGAACCCATTTGCCGCGACCGAACTACTGGGCCGCGCTGCTGTGGCGACGCTTGATGGGAACCAATGTGCTCGATGCCGGCGTCCCCGAGCAATCCGGCTTCCATGTCTATGCGCACTGCGCGCGCGACATGCCCGGTGGAATAGCCCTGCTTGTCATCAACAACGATCGGCGACAAAATCACAAGCTGGCGCTGCCGGCCGCCTCGCAACGCTACACGTTGGCGGGCACAACGCCTGGAGACCGCACCATTCGGCTCAACGGCGAGACGCTCGCCCTTGACGCTTCCGACCGGCTTCCGGCACTGACAGGAAATACTGCCGCTGCCGGGACGATCGCCTTCGCACCGGCCACGATCACCTTCCTGACCATCGCCAATGCAGGCAACAGCAATTGCCCGTAACCTTCAAGCCCTATGCCGCGTCGCGGCTGTCCTCGGAAGAGGCGGCCGGGCGCACCAGATGGCCAAGCATGATCGCGGTCATCAGCCGCTCCATCTCGAGCCACGCAGTGACATGCGACATGGTCGGGCGGCCGCCGAGCGCGAGCTGGTTGACGTCGTCGACCGCCGTCAGTCCGCGCGGATAGAATTCACGAAAGATCACGCGTTCGGCCAGGCCGTCGACCAGACGGAAGTTCAGCGTCTTCGATAGCTCGCTGAGCGCTTCGCCAACCATCCGCTTGTTGCGCGAACCGATCGTCGAGAGACGGTTGCGCAACACCACCCATTCGAACGCCGGCTGGTCGCTCGCGCTGCGCTGCCGCCGCGCCTCCTCCACCATCTTCGAATAGTGGCTGATGCCGGTCACCTTGAAGTCGTTCGGATCGACGGTGCCGAGTACGTCGAAGTCGACGAAGCTGTCGTTCAGCGGCGTAATCAGCGTATTCGCCAGCGAATGCGTGAACGTCGTCAGATAGGTGTCGTGACCGGGACAGTCGATGACGACGAAGTCATGCGACCGGCTCAGCCGTTCGACGATCTCGGCAAGCGCGCTGCGGCCGAGCGTCTCGACCTCGCTGCTCCTGCCGCTCACCGTCTCGAAGCACATATGCGCCGGAATGCCGAGATCGAGCGACGTCTCTCGCGCCCACTCCCGCCGGTTATCGACGTAATGCGTCAACGACTTCTGCTTGGTGTCGAGATCGATGGTAGCGACACGCTGACCCGCCTTGATCAGCGCGATGGCGACGTGCATGGCAATTGTCGATTTGCCAGAGCCGCCCTTGTTGTTTCCGACAACAATGACTCGTGCGTTTGTCATGGGATTCCATACCGGACGCTTGAGTGAGAGCAGGACGAAATAACATTAAGGGAATGCCTCGAATCTCCCTGATTCGACGAATCTCGACAAGAGTCGCCGCGACATTGTCGTGATTTAAATTCGATCGGTTGCGACGTCATTCTCGCAACCACAACCTCTCAGGGTACATATCATGAACGCAACTGGCGTCCGGGATTAACGCCCCTGGAACACGGCGGCGCGGCGTTCCACGAAGGACTTGATGCCCTCGGCCGCATCCGATGTGTTGAGCACGCGCTCGCGGATCTCGGGAATGATCGCAATCGCCGCCTGCTCGCCGGCCTCGATGAACTTGCGGCCCGCCTCTTTCGTCACCTGGATGCCAAGTGGCGCATTGCGTGCAATGATCCCCGCGAGCGCCATCGCGCGTTCGATCTGCTGACCGGCCGGCACGACTTCCTGCACCAGGCCGATCCGATGGGCCTCGGCCGCGGAGAACTCGTCGCACAGCAGCAAGTGATACATCGCATCGCCCCAACCGGCGCGGCTGATGTAGCGGAAATGCGCGCCGGCGAGTGGCGCGATGCCGCGCTTGGCTTCCATCTGGCAGAACCGGCTGTCATCCGCGGCGACGACGATGTCGCCGGCCAGCATCATCTCGATGCCGACGGTGAACACGATGCCCTGCACCGCGGTGACAATCGGCTTGCGGCACCGCTTCGACAATCCGAACGGATCGACGTTGCCTTCCGGCAGCGGCTTGCGGCTCGCCGTCGGGCCGAAGAATTTCGGCATGTCGAGCCCCGCGGTGAAACTGCCGCCGGCGGCGCAGAGCACGCCGACCCAGAGGCCCTCGTCATTGTCGAGCAGCGTCAGCGCGTCGGACAGTTCGGCCATCATCTCCGGGCTGAAGGCGTTTTTCTTCGCGGGATTGTCGATGATGATCTTCAGGATGTGATCGTGCCGCTCGTGGCGGACCCGACCCTCGCTCGCGCTGCCGGACATCTGCTTCTCCCTGTTTCGTGACTGACATTATTTCTGGATGATACTTGTCATCCAGATACATGATGGTCATAATCCAGATCGAGAGTCAAACAGGGACGATGCGAGATGGGCCATTCCCAGGCCGACAAGGCCAGGAGCCGCGAGCGGATTTTGAACGAGGCGGCGACGCAGATCCGCGACAAGGGGCTCGATGCGCTCAGCATCGGCAATCTGATGCAGCAGGTGAAGCTGACCCATGGCGGCTTCTACGGGCACTTCGCCTCGCGCTCGGACCTGATCGCCGCGGCACTGGAACAGGCGCTGACCGCAGGCGAAGCGTCCGCGCATGCAGCGCGCGATCCCGACAAGCCGGTCAGCATCAACGCGCTGGTGCGCAGCTATCTCAGCCGCACCCACCGCGACTCGCCCAAATCGGGTTGCGCGATCGGCGCGCTGATCTCGGATGTCGGCCGCGCCGACGAACAGTGCCGCGCGGTGATGGAGCCGCATATCGAGGCCTTCATCGCCAAGGTCGCCGAAACGCTCGGTGACGATGACGATGCCCAGGCGATCGTGGCGGTGAGCGCGATGGTCGGCGCGCTTGCGATCTCGCGGGTCCTCACCGACCAAAAGCGGTCCGACGCCGTTCTGCGCACGGTGCGCGACGGCATCGTGGCGATGGCATCGGACGAATGAATTTCCCGCGACGCGGGCAGCTTGAATGGAGTGAGCCATGAACGACCGATCCTCCCTCGCGTCGACCGCCGTGCAGGGCAGCGTGCTGATCGCTGGCGTCGGCGCATCCAACGGCCTTGGCGCGGCGATCGCGCGCCGCTTTGCCGCCGGCGGCTATCCCGTCGCGATCGCCGGGCGCAATGCCGAGAAGCTCGCCGCGACCGCTGCCGAACTCGCAGCCGATGGCGCCAGGGTCACGCATGTGGTTGGCGATGCCTCCACCGCGCCCGACGTCGCGCGCTTCGTCGAGGCGGCACAAGAGCTCGCGCCGCTCGCGATGGCCGTGCACAATGCGGGCTCCAACCGGCCCGCACCGTTTCTCAAGGTCAGCGAGCAGCGCTTCGAGGAGCACTGGCGCGAACATGCGCTTGGCGGCTTCCAGCTCGCGCAGGCCGCGATTCCCGCTCTGCTCGCGCGCGGCGGCGGCACGCTGGTGTTCACCGGCGCCAGCGGCTCGCTGCGCGGCAAAGCCAATTATTCGCCATTCGCCGCCGCCAAGGCCGCGCTGCGCGCGATGGCGCAGAGCGTGGCACGCGAGTTCGGTCCGCAGGGCATCCATGTCGGCCATGTCGTGGTCGATGGCGGCATCGAGGGCGATCGCCTGCTGAGCTTGCGCCCGCAGCTGAAGGACGACCGCGGCCCGGATGGACTGCTCAACATCGCCGCGATTGCCGATGCCTATTGGGTGCTGCATCACCAGCATCGCAGCGCCTGGACGCTGGAGCTCGATCTGCGGCCCTGGGCGGAGCAGTTCTGAGCGCCTGCCCACCCCGTCGCTCGGGAAAAATCGGTTGCGATCGGCCGGAATCTTGTCAGGCTATCTGACAAGGTCCGACGAGATCGCGCCATATCCCGGGAGCACGCCATGTCGCAGCCGACGCCGATCCTGCATCATTTCGATCAGTCGCCGTTCTCCGAGAAAATCCGCATCATCTTCGGCTTCAAGAAGCTGGCGTGGCACTCGGTGCGGATTTCCCGGATCATGCCGCGGCCGGACCTGATGCCGATGACCGGCGGCTATCGCCGGACGCCGACGATGCAGATCGGCGCCGACGTCTATTGCGACACCCAGATCATCATCCGCGAGCTGGAGCGGCGCTATCCGACGCCGACGCTGTTTCCCGCAGGCAATGCCGGCATGCCCTGGGCACTCGGCATGTGGACTGACCGGCCGTTCTTCCAGAGCACAGTCAACCTGGTGTTCGGCTTCATCGGCGACAAGGTTCCGCAGGATTTCATCGCGGACCGCGAGAAGCTGCGCGGCGGCAAGTTCGATGTCGCTGCCATGACCGCGGCGCTGCCGCAGATGCGCGATCAGTTCCGTGCCAATATCGACTGGATCGAGGCGCAGCTCGGCGACAGCAGGCCGTGGCTGCTCGGCGAGTTCAGCCTCGCCGATGTCAGCGGCTACATGAACGTGTGGTACGCGCGGCAGAGCCTCGCCGCGATGGACGAGATGATGAAGCCCTTCCCGCGCGTGTCATTCGGCCTGCAATATTGACCCCCTAAGCCGGGGGATCGGCGTCCAAAATTGACCCCCTAATGTTGGTCTGTTGCGCTGCCTGCTTCTTAACAAAGCAGGTGGTCGGAGATGCTGATCGTGG